>Ga0315338_1000514_pt1 | contig 84784 bp, 85 predicted proteins | sample ASW8metaG_FD_204518 | JGI IMG/M metagenome (GOLD analysis project Ga0315338, IMG submission 204518) | Ammonia-oxidizing marine archaeal communities from Monterey Bay, California, United States - ASW #8 | ecosystem: Environmental > Aquatic > Marine > Coastal | place: USA: California | collected...
CCCAGCGCGGGCACGAGGAGCTCGCTGTGGACGGAGGTGACCACAAATACATCATTGGCGCCCGTCGAGATGATCTCGGAGATGACGCCAAGCTCAGTTCCCTCTTCGTTCACGACGGCCATGTCGATGAGCTGGTAATGGTAGTAGGTGTCGGCCGCCGGCGCCGGGATGCTCGCGGCCGACACGACGATTGGCTCATGAATCAGAGCGGCTGCCTCTTCGCGCGCATCGAGTCCCTTTAGCTTCAGCAGCAGGCCAAGGGGAGTCTTCGAGGCACGGACGATGGTATAGGTCACGCCGGCGACTTCCAGCGAGGCACCGGCACGAAACCGGGCAGGATTGTCGGTTTCGGTCTGGACGCGCAGGCGGCCGTCGTTCCCATGAACGCCGACCACCGTGCCTACTTGAACGTGCGCATCGTCGACCGCAACGGGAGCACCGCTCGATGGATCGGGCTGGGGGATGGGCTGGTCTGTCAACAGTGCTGGCGCGGTTGCCGCTCAGACAATCTCGAAGGTGACGCGGGCGTCGTCCTTGATGGCTGCGACGCGAAGGAGGACGCGCATGGCTTGGGCGACGCGGCCCTGGCGGCCAATCACTTTTCCTTTGTCGTCGGGGTGCACCTCAAGCTGAACGACGATGACACCGTCGTCCTGAACTTCCTCGGTGACCTTTACTTCATCGGGGTAGGTGGCGATGGTTCTGGCGATGTACTCGACCAGTTCCTTCATCAGGCGCCGGCCTTCTCCAACACACCCTGCCGCTGAAGGATGCGCACCACCGTGTCCGATGGCTTCGCGCCGACCTTGATCCAATGCTTGATTTTTTCGGGGTCGAGGACAACGGTCGGCGGGTCGGTGAGGGGGTTGTAATGTCCGACCTGCTCCACGATGGCGCCATCGCGAGGCGCACGCACGTCCGCTACTACGATGCGGTAGCTGGGTTGTTTCTTCTTGCCGACGCGGCGTAGACGGATTCGTAGCATGCGGGCGAGGGTGCCTCCAACGGCTGTGGTTCACCGAGGATTCTAGCACAGGCATCCAGCAGACCGCCAAGCTGTTGCCGGGGTCGTGCGCGCGCCGTGCTCAGCGGCCCGCGCTGAGACGCGAGATCAGCGGCTCCGGCAGGCCGTGGCCCGCCATGGCGCGCTGGGTCGCGGCGATGTCGTACCAGGCGCGCCTCAGGTGCACCGTGCGCGCCTCGTCGTCGTAGATCGCGAACGCGGCTCGCGGGTCGCGGTCGCGCGGCTGGCCGACGCTGCCGGGGTTGATCAGCAGGCGAGCGATCCCCAACGGGGCAATCAGCCCATCCGGTCCCGGCTGCTCGAGGCCCCGTCCTGCTTCGCAGGAGAACTGGAAGTGAGAGTGCCCCACGAGCACGTCCGAGGTCTCCACGCGCTCCCACGCTTCGATGGCCTGGGGATAGCCGAAGACGTACTCCCAGATCGGATCCCTTGGCGAGCCGTGCACGAGGGTGAATTGGTCCTCGACGCGCTGCAGCGGGAGGTCCTCCAAATATCCCCTGGCCGCGTCGGTCAGCTGCTCGCCGGTCCACCGGTTGGCCTCGGCGGCGATGGGGTTGAAGTCGCGGGTGTCGATCCGGCCCACGGATGCCGCGTCATGATTGCCACAGATGCCGATCACCTCCCGCTCCCACAGCCGCTCGAGGCACTCCATGGGCGCCGGGCCGTACCCGACGAAGTCACCCAGGCACCAGAGGCCGTCTAGGGGGCCCTCCTCCTCGGCCGCCTCGATAACGGCATCGAGGGCGACGATGTTGGAGTGGATATCGCTGACGATGAGGGTGCGCACGCGCTTATTATCCCACGTGAGCTGCCTGCGTGGATGCCACCCCGCGCAACGCCGGCGGCCGCCGGCGTTCGTGGTAGCCTGCGCTCGCGGAGCTTCGGGAGGTGTACTTTGAGCCAGTCGCCGGACATAGCCGTGATCTGGTCCGACTACGCGTCGCGCATCGCTTACGACGATCTGCCGGAGCCGGTCACGCGAGTGCTGAAGTGGCTAGTGCTGGATACGCTTGCGGCCACGCTTGCGGCGAACACGCTGGGCGTGGGCATCCAGGAGATGCTGGCTTTGGTCCGCAGGAACGGCGGGACACCGGAGTCATCGCTTCTGGGCTTCGCGGATCGCCTGCCGGCGGTGACCGCGGCGATGATGAACGGCGGCATGGCCCATGCGTTGAACTTCGACGACACCACGGCGGTCGGCTCCGGCCACCTAGGTCCGGTGACGCTGCCATCAGCGTTCGCGGCGGCCGAGGTGAGGGGCGGTGCCAGCGGCAAGGAGCTGCTGGCGTCCACCGCGGCGGGCGCTGAGCTCATGGCGCGAATCGGGCTGGCGCTGACCAGGGTGGATCAGCCGTACACCGAGTCGAAGCCGCAGCCGACGCAGATGCCCGGCTATTTCGCTTCCGCGGTGAGCGCTGGCCGGATGTTCGAGTTCACGTCGCGTCAGATGCAGAGTGCGCTGGGCCTGGCGTTTATGCAGGCGGCGGGCGGCAGGCAGCCGGTGCTGGAGGGGCGCCCCGCGAAGGCGGTCTACGCCGCGTTCAGCAACCAGGGCGGCATGCAGAGCGCCATGCTGGTGCGCGAGGGCTTGGAGGCCGACTGCGCGGTGTTCGAGGGCGACGCGGGCTACTTCCCGACTTACTACGGCGGCCGATTCGACCGGCCCACGCTGACGGAGGGTCTCGGCGAGCATTTCGCCTTGACCAACGTGGGGTTCAAGCCTTGGCCGACCACCGGGGTTGCGCATGTATTCATCGAGGCAGGTATCAACATCGCCACGCAACACGACCTGGCGCCTGGAGCTATTACGGGCGCGCACATCAGCGGCGAGCCGCACATCCGAACGTTCGGCGAGCCGCCCGACACCCGCCGCCGCCCGCAGGCGCCGGTGGAGGCCGAAGACAGTGTCATCTTCGCCGTGGCAAAGGCTCTTGTGCACCGCAACGTGTCGCTCGCCGACCTCCAGCCGACACCCGAGGGGTTGTTCGATCAGGAGGCGCTGCGCATCGCCGGCCTCGTTGAGTATGAGGTGGACGAGTCGCTTGGCAAGTCAGGTGTCGTGACCATCACTCTGGGCTCGGGTGAGCGGCTGACAGAGCGAGTCGACCAAGCTCGCGGACATCGCGACAAGCCGCTGTCAGACGCGCAGCGGAGGCAGAAGTTCGTGGATTGCGCGGCGCACGCCGGAAGTGCCCTCTCGGCCTCGACGCTCGACGAGGTGATGACGATGGTGGACCATCTGGAGGACGTACCCGACGTACGGGTGTTTGCCGATCTTCTGCGCGGCGGATAACGGCCTGCGGGAGCGCTACTTCGCGTCGTTGACAGCCAATAGCGCGCCACCTACCATCGACTGACTCATTCTGCGACGATCTCACCGCGCACTGCGCACGAGCACAGGCGGTCTCCGGAGGTACGCATGCTGTCAGTGAAGGACAACGAAACGATCACTAGGGTGGGTCCGGGTACGCCCATGGGCGACCTGATGCGCCGCTACTGGCAGCCGCTGCTGCTCTCCCGGGAGGTGGCGGAGCCCGACGGTGACCCCATCCGTGTGAGGATCCTCGGCGAAGACCTAGTGGCTTTCCGGGACACCTCCGGCCGGGTGGGATTGCTCTCTGAGTGGTGCCCCCATCGCTTGACCTCCATGTTCCTGGGCCGCAACGAAGAGAACGGCCTCCGCTGCGTCTACCACGGCTGGAAGTTTGACGTCAGCGGTGCCTGCGTGGACATGCCGAACGAGGTCGAGCAGTACGACTTCAAGCACAAGGTCAAGATGGTTGCCTATCCCACCGTCGAGCTCGGTGGTGTGATCTGGACCTACATGGGGCCGGCGGAGCACCTTCCGCCCGAGCCGAAGTTCGAGTTCACCCAGCAGCCGGCCACGCATCGCAATGCGTCCAAGGTGGTGGAGCAATGCAATTGGTTGCAGGCACTGGAGGGCGGCATCGACTCGGTGCACTCCTCATTCCTGCATCGCAAGTTTGGCAAGGGTGAGGGGATCGGCCTAGGCGGACTGCGCGCCAAGGGCATCGCCAGCAAGCTCGAGGTGGAGCCCACCGACTACGGCTATCGCTATGGCTCCATACGTCCGCTGCCAGGCGAGGGGCAGAACTATGTGCGGGCCTACCACTGGGTCATGCCGCACGTGCAGATCAGGGCCTCGCAGCTCTGGCCCGACGGCTCCTGGTACAAGTTCAAGATATCCGGCCATCACTGGGTGCCAATCGACGATACGCACACCATGACGTGGAACTGGTTCTACACGCTGGACGAGCCGCTGGATGAGGACGAGGCTCTGGAGAAGACCAACGGTAACGGTCCAGACTACGTAAATCAGCAAACGTTCCTCAGCATTGCCAACCGGCAGAACGACTGGACGATGGACCGGGGGCGCCAGCGGACGGACACCTTCACGGGCATCCAGGGCATCAACGTCCAGGATCGCGCGGTGCAAGAGGCCATGGGCCCCGTGGTGGACCGCAGCAAGGAGCACCTCGGCCAGACGGACCGCGCCGTAATCATGACCCGCAAGTTGCTTTTGCAGGCAATCCGCACGGTGCAGGACGGCGGCTCGCCGCCGGGCACGGGCGATTCTTACTATGGGATACGTGCCATCGAGCAGGTTCTACCGGACGACGTGGCCTGGCAGGAAGCGCTGCACGAGAAGATGCACGCGGCCGTGGGCGCCTAGCACATCGAACCTCGACGAAAGAAAGGAGCCGCTCTCAGAGCGGCTCCTTTCTTATTACCCCTGCATCTTGTTACCAAGGGTTAACGCCGGCGGAATCGTTTCGTAACACGCGATGCCGAGCGCGCCGATGAGGGCAAGCGTGAGCGCATGAGCGGGATGGGTTTTCGCATCGCGTGGGATTCTACGTTGGAAGAGTGGCTCCGGATGTGCGAGGGGGCTTGCTGGACAGGGTGCGAGCGCCGTCACGATAATGGCTGCACATGACCACGATGCGAGAGATTGGCGAGTTCGGGCTCATCGAGCGCCTGGCGGCGCAGGTGGATGCAGCGGAGCTGAAGGGGCCTGAGTACGAGGGCTTCGCACTTCGCTATGGCATCGGCGACGATGCGGCTGCATGGCGGCTCGAGGGCGGCATCGAGGTGGCCACGACCGACACGGTGGTGGAGGGGTCGCACTTCACGAGGCAAACAACCCCCTGGAATGATCTCGGCTGGAAGGCATGGGCGGCCAACGTCAGCGACGTCGCCTCCATGGGTGCGCTGCCGCTCACCGGCGTCGTCACGCTGGGTCTGCCCGCGGATCTTCCGGTGCGCTACATCGAAGAGCTGTACGAAGGCATGCTGGATGGGTGCCACGAATACAGTACGCTCATCGTTGGGGGCGACGTGGTGAGCTCGCGGGACGTGTTCGTCTCCGTGACGATGAACGGCGTGTGCATCGGCGAGCCGCTGGTGCGCTCCGCTGCCAAGCCTGGCGATGCCATCGCGGTCGCGGGTCGGCTCGGCGGCTCGGCGGGCGGATTGCTGCTGCTGCAGGGTGGGCGAGTGAGCGGAAGCCGGGCCAGCCAGGCGCTGATCGAGGCGCACCGCCGTCCACGGCCGAGCGTCGACGCGGGACTCCGTGCCGTGCGCGCGGGGCTGCGCTGTGCGATGGATCTGTCCGATGGACTCGTGGCCGACTTGGCCAAGATGTGCCGCGCCAGCGGCGTGGGCGCGCGGATAGACGCAGAGCGGGTGCCGGTTGCTCCTGCGCTGTTGGAGGTGTTCCCGGACGAAGCGCTCCAGATCGCGCTGGGAAGCGGAGAGGAGTATATTCTCCTGTTCGCCGGCCCGCGTGATGCCGCGTGGACGCTCGCCGCCGAGCTGCCGAGCGCCACCGTCATCGGCGAAATCACGGAGGACGAAGCGGGCCGGGTGCGGATTGTCGATGGGTCGGGCGCGGATATATCTGTGGATCGCACGGGCTGGGAGCATCTGCGATGAGCGAGGCGCTGGAGGTAATGACGCACTCCGCCGAGGAGACGCAGGCGTTAGGGCGCTCGCTTGGCGAGTCGCTGGAGACTGGAGATCTTTGCCTGCTCAGCGGCGAGCTAGGCGCGGGGAAGACGACGCTGACCCAGGGCATCGCTTGGGGTGCGGGCGCTTCCGGCTACGCGCACAGCCCGACGTTCGTGCTCGTGCACGAATATCCGGGGCGCGTGAAGGTGTACCACCTGGACCTCTACCGCATCGACGGTGGCGAGCTCGAGGCGCACGACCTGGCGATCGATGAGCTGCTGGAGGAAGGGGCATGCGTGGTCGAATGGGCGGAGCGGGCGCCGGGTGTGTTCCCACCCGGGCACGTGCGGATCGAGCTGGGCTTCGGACAAGCGCCCGACGACCGCCGCATCACGCTGCATGCGGAGAGCAAGCGCGCCGAGCGGCTGGTGGAGGCCCTGCGGGGCGTCCGGGCGCGATAGTCGTTGGCCTACTTGATCATCGACACGTCGGCGAACCACGGCTCTGTTGCGGTCTGGGCCGAAGGCGAGTTGCGCCGCGTGCTGAGTTGGAGCTCGCGCCACAACCACACGTCGGATCTGGTGCCGGCGATTGAGCGCGTGGTTGGCGATTCTGGGCTGAGGGTCTCGGACGTGGCGGGGATAGCGGTGGCGACCGGCCCCGGCGGGTTCAGCGCTCTCCGTGCCGGGCTTGGAGCAGCGAAGGGGCTATCGTTCGCCACGGGAGCGCCCGTGGTCGGGCTCAGTACGTTGGAGGCGACCGCCTACCCCTACCGTAGCCTCGGATTCCCTGTCTGCGCGATGATCGGCGCGGGCCGCGATCTCGTCGGTTTCTCTCGCTTCCAGCTACGCGACGACAAGTGGACGCGCCGCTCTTCGGACCGCGTGTCGCCTGTGGCGCGGGTGCTCGCGGCATCCGGGCGCCATACGCTGTTCTGCGGTGAGGGAGCCGCCACGTACGCGGCGGAGCTCGCCGAGGCGATGGGGGCGCGGGCGCACGTCGCGGCAGACGAGCCGTCGCTGACACGGCTGCGCGGACTCGCGGAACTTGGTGCAGCTAGGCTCGATGCGGGGGACGTGGATTCCACCGCGGCGCTGGCGCCCCACTACCTGCGCCCACCGGGCATAACTCGGCCGAAGCGGCCGAGTTACGTTCGTTACGGCGCAGCGCCAACGGCTCGTTAACGGGGCGCCATCCAGGAGCGTGTGATAGCCTGAGCCTCCCGCGTGGCGGCTCTTCCCAAACACTCTCCGCCCGTGAGCGAGGAGTCCTCATTGGCCGAACGAACCCTAGTGCTGTTGAAACCCGACGCTGTGCAGCGCGGCCTCGTCGGACGTTTGATCTCACGTCTCGAGGACCGTGGGCTGAAGATCGCAGGCATGAAGCTCATGCAGATGGACATGGATCTTGCCAAGCGCCACTACGCGGAGCACATTGAGAAGCCGTTCTTCGCGGGCCTCAGCGCGTTCATGCTGTCCCGTCCCATCGTGGCTATGGCAGTAGAGGGCAAGAACGCTGTCGAGTCGGTGCGCGCCACCCTGGGAGCGACAAACCCGCAAAATGCGGCGCCGGGCACGGTCAGGGCCGATTTCGCGATCGACATTGGGCGCAACCTCATGCACGGCTCGGACTCGGTGGAATCGGCAGAGCGAGAGCTCGCGATCTTTTTCGCCGACGGAGAGTTGCACGACTACGAGCGGGAAACGGATCGCTGGATCGAAGAGTAGACACGCTTCTTAGCTATTGGAGCCTGACTACCACCTGGCCCTTCTCCCACACCTCTTCTAGCGCGTAATACTCGCGCTGGGCCTCGCTGAACACGTGCAGCACGATGTCGGAGAAATCCAAAAGCACCCAGCCGGAGTCGGCGGTGCCCTCCCGGTGGTAGAGCCGCCGCCCGCCGCGGCGTTTGATCTCCTCTTCGAGGTGGTCGACCAGCGCGTTGATCTGCCGCGCGCTATCGGCGGTCACGATGACCATGAAATCGGCGAACGCCGATACCTCGCGGATGTCGATAAGCCAAATGTCGGAGGCCTGGTAATCGTCCGCGACGGATACGGCGAGCCTTGCGGCATCGGCGCTCTCGACTGCGGATGAATCGGGTGACTTGGTTGCTTTACGGACCATCGCTACCATTATAGCGTTGGACGGGTGCGCCTCGACACCCACTCGCTGCCGCTTAGCGATACCCATGCCGGAGCGGCGAGAGTCGCAACGCTTTAGTCCAGAACCGTCCAGCGCGCAGTCCAACCCGTGTATCCTGAGCGCATGTTTGCTACCGAGCCGAGCCCATCGAAGCCACGCGTCGTCGTCGCCATGTCCGGCGGCGTCGATTCATCGGTCGCCGCCTACCTGCTGGACCGCGACGGCTACGACGTGATCGGAGTCACCATGCGGCTGTGGACCGCGGATGATCCAGAGGTCACGCCGGACCATCAGGGCTGTTGCTCCATCGACGACATCGAAGACGCTCGTCGCGTATGCCAGACCGTCGGTGTACCGCACTACGTGATGGACGTGCAACGCGAATTCCGCGAGCACGTCATGGGGTATTTCATCGCCGAGTACCAGCGGGGCCGGACTCCTCACCCGTGCATCGCCTGCAACGACCGGATCAAGTTCGACTTCCTGATGAAGCGCGCGGAGTCCATGGACGCTGCGTTCGTGGCCACTGGGCACTATGCGCGCATCGGGCTGGACGAGCGTACTGGCGAGCGCGAGCTTCTGCGAGGCGTGGACGCAGGCAAGGATCAGTCGTACGTGCTGTTCGGGCTGAGCCAGGAGCAGCTTGGCCACGTGCTGCTGCCCGTGGGCGGCTACACCAAAGGGGAGATCCGTGCGCTGGCCGCTGAGGGTGGGCTGCACCTGGCGGACAAGGCTGACAGTCAGGAGATTTGCTTCATCCCGCAGGGCGACTACCGCGAGTTCCTTGGTAAGCACCTGGTCTCTCGCCCCGGCGACTTCGTGGACGCTGCTGGGATTGTGCTCGGGCGACACGAAGGAATCGAGCGATTCACTGTGGGGCAGCGCCGCGGCCTGGGCGTTGCCTCCAATGACAAACTGTTCGTAACGGCGGTCGAGCCGCAGACGGCCCGCGTCGTGCTGGGCCCAGCGTCGGACCTGCTCCGACGGGGCGTGCGCGTAGGGGACGTCCGCTACGTGGGTGGCGCGCCGAGCGGCCGGACGCCGGTGACGGCGAAGATACGCTACAACGGCCGCGACATGCCGGGCATGCTGGAGCCCGCCGGGGCGGTGGCGACGCTGTGGTTCGACGAGCCGCAGCGGGCCATCACACCGGGCCAGGCGGCGGTCTTTTACGATGGAGACCGCGTGCTCGGAGGCGGTTTCATCGACGGACCGGCTCCCGATCCGGCGCTCTCCGATTGACCTTGCTCCGACCGAGGGCTACGCTCCCGCGCAGCAAGGCCCGGACTTGGGGCCCAGATACACGGAAGGTGATGCGATGCTGACTGCGGAGCAGAACGAGCGCCTGACGCGAGTTGGGCCGGGCACGCCGATGGGCGAGCTGATGCGACGCTATTGGCACCCGATCGCTGGGAGCTCTCAGCTCACTGACGAGGAGCCGACCAAGGAGGTCCGCCTCCTCGGCGAGGATCTCGTGTTATTCCGTAGCACCGCCGGCGAGTTGGGGCTCGTGGAGCCGAGCTGTCCACACCGCCAGGCCAACCTTTCCTACGGCGTGCCGGAGCCCGAGGGCATACGCTGCGCCTACCACGGGTGGCTGTTCGACGTGAACGGCAACTGCGTGGATCAGCCGTCGGAGCCGGTGGGCAGCCGTTTTAAGGAGAAGGTGCACATCAAGGCGTACCCGGTGCAAGAGCTGGGTGGGCTGATCTGGGCTTACATGGGCCCGGCGCCCATGCCGCTGCTGCCTCGGTGGGACGTACTCGCATGGGATGGCTACCGAGAGGCGTGGTCTGTGATGCTGCCTTGCAACTGGTTGCAGTGTCAGGAGAATTCGCTGGATCCGCTGCACTTCCAGTGGCTCCACCGCTACTGGGGCGGGTGGAGCATCAGTCGCATGGGCACACCGGAGCAACGGCAGGCATTCTTCTCCAACGTGGCCGCGCGCGGCGCCGACCACCGCAAGATCGGTTTCGAGATTACCGACTACGGTGTGATTAAGCGCCGGCTCGTCGGCGAGGAGACCGAGGACGACGAGCACTGGCGCCTGGGCCACCCGATCCTGTTCCCCAACATACTGCGCGTCGGCCACGGCTTGGAGCTTCGAGTGCCGGTAGACGACACGCATACGCTGCACGTGGTGACGAACTACCGGCAATACCACGACGACGAGGAGCGTCAGGCGGCCGTGCCCTTCGAGGAGCGCCCCCAGTACGACGCGCAAGGGAGGATGGTGCGCGACTACGTTCCGGCGCAGGACGCTGTCGCCTGGGTGATTCAGGGGCCGATCATGGACCGAACGACGGAGCGCCTCGGCGTGACCGACGTGGGCATCATCATGTTCCGCAACATGCTCGAGGAGCAGCTGAGCCTGGTTGCCGGCGGCGAGGACCCCATCAACATCCACCGCAACGCCGACGAGAACGAGGTCATCGTGCTGCCCTGCGAGTACTACCAGTACCCGGGATACGATGAGATTGGCGGACCTTTCAAGGACTACACGCCAGGTAAGCCGGATGTGGAGGCGGTGCTCTCCGGGGACGGCGTGCGGCGAGACGAGTGGGCCGACGTTGAGGCGAAGCCTCGGACGTACGGATCGTCCCAGGGCGATGGGCACTGGAACAAGCGTTCATAACCCGGCAACGGGCGCCGAAATCGGCCATTCGTTTACTGAGTCACGCGGGAGTGGCTATGGTCTGTGAGAGTCCTTCCGGAACGAGGAGCGTGCCGTGGCCGATGGCCCTATTACGCCAACCCAAGACGAGGAGCGCCGCCTGCACCTCGAGGGCTTCGCGCACGTCGCAGGCGTCGACGAGGTTGGTCGTGGGCCCATCGCCGGGCCGGTGGTCGCGGCGGCGGTCGTGCTGCCGGACCTCGAAGGCTTCGACCACGAGGACCTGCACCTGATCCGCGACAGCAAGGCGCTGAGCGCTAACCAGCGCGAGCGTGTGCTGAGCCTGGTGCACGAGCTGGCACTGGCCGTGGGCGTGGGCGAGGCGAGCAACGAGGAGATTGACCGCGACGGCATCGCGCCAGCGACGCGAGCGGCCATGCGCCGTGCGTTGGATCAGCTCTCCATCACGCCCGACCACCTGCTGCTGGACGCATTCATGCTGGATTGGCACAAGAAGCCGTGCGTTGCCATCATCAAGGGCGATGCGCATTGCACCGCCATCGCCGCCGCGTCAATCGTAGCGAAGGTGCACCGCGATTCGCTCTTGACGGAACTGGACGCCCGCTTCCCCGGCTACGGCCTCGCTGGCCACAAGGGCTACGCCTCGGCGGAGCACCTCGCGGCCGTTTCGGAGCTTGGGCCGAGCCCGGCGCATCGGCTCAGCTTCTCGCCTTTCAAGCTGACGCTGTTCGACATGACCGCGGCGGAGCTCCATGCCTAGCGCTCGCACCAGGATCGGCACAGGTGGCGGGTGGAGCGCCGTCCCTGGCGCGTGAATCTGGTGCCCATCACACTGCAGATGCCGGGCGTCGCTACGATCAATCACGTGCGTGGCATTGACGTGGGTGACGTGGACTAGCGAGCTAGGCCTTTCGCAGCCCGGCGAAGCCGATCACACCGGGACCGGTGTACGTGCCGACTACGGGGCCGATGGGGCCGCTGATCATGGGCGCATCGATGTTCGCTCGGAGATGCTCGGCGAAGTCCTGCTCGTCGTCGCCCTGCGCTTCGTGGATAAACGCCACCTCTGCGTAGGGCCCGCCGCTGGTTGCGATCTCTTTTAGACGAGCGAGAGCCTTGGCCCGCGTGCGCAGCTTCTCATGCGGATGGACCTCGCCGTCTATGACCGTGAGCACGGGCTTGATTGCCAGCAATCCGCCCATTAGCGCCGCCGCTTTGCCGATGCGGCCTCCCTTCTGCAGGTACTCGAGCGTGTTCAGTAGGAAGTAGACGTCCGTCCTCTCCGACGCTTCTCGGGCGGCGGCGGCGGCCTCGGCGAGCGACGCACCGCCGTTGGCGGCTTCAGCCGCCGCTTTCACGACGAGCGCCTGGGCCAGGGACGACGTACGAGTGTCGACAATCTCGATCTTCGCGTTCGGCACCTCGAGCGCCCCAGCCCTTGCCGAATTCATCGTGCCGCTGAGCTTGTCGGAGACGTGCACCGAAAGGATCTCGTGGCCCTGCTCGGCGAGCGGCCGATAGGCCGCCTCGAAATCACCCACGGTCGGTTGCGTGGTGCGTGGAATGACGTTGCCGGAGGTGAGCCGCTTGAAGAAATCGGAACTCGACATCTCCACACCGTCTTTGTATGCCTCCTCGCCGAAGTAGACCGTGAGCGGCACAACGGTTACCCCAAGCTCCTCAGCCAAATCCTTGGGCAGGTCCGAGGTGCTATCCGTGACGACTTTAACTGCCATGAGATTCCTCCGCGTGGTGCTTATTCGATGGAAACCAAGTAGTGGTAGTGAGGCTGCCCACCATCGACCACTTCCACCTCGACGCCGGCGTGGCGGCTGACGATCATGGCTGCGCTCGCCTGAGCCTGCCAGCCCCCTATGTTCGCCCCACGATACAAGGTGATGAGCGTGTCGGCCTCGGGCTCGGCACGCGCCACGAGCGCGGCGAGAGCTTCGTCCTCGGTCGATTTGGCGGCGACGACCACGCCGTCGAGCAGCGCGATGGCCTGCCCCTCCACGACGTCAACGTCGTTGAGGGTGGTCGTTCTCACGGCGGTGGTGACCTCACCGGACTGTACACCGCCGATGGCCTGTTTCATGGCTTCGATGTTCTCGTCGTGGCCCAGCTCCGGGTTGAATGCCAGCAGCCCCGCGATGCCCTGTGGGATACTTCGCGAGGGGACCACGCTGATCGTGCCTTCGCTGAGCTCCGCCGCCTGGTGCGCGGCCATGATGATGTTGGGGTTGTTGGGCAGCAGCACTACGTGATCCGCGTTCGCGGTCCGGGCTGCCTCGAGCAGCTCGGCGGCGCTGGGGTTCATCGTCTGTCCGCCACGGACGACGGCCGAGGCACCCAGATCCGAGAACACGCTCTCGATGCCATTTCCCGTCGCGACTGCCACGATGGCAAATCCTTGATGCTTCGTCTTGTAACCGTGGTCAACCATGAACTGCTCGTGCTGCTGGTCCATGTTCTGGATGTTGATTTGGTCGAGCACGCCGTACGCGGTGCCGAGGCTCAGGACCGGACCGGGATCTTCTGCATGGGCGTGCACGCGCACGGTGCGGTCGTCGCCCACGACCACGGTCGAGCCTGCGATGGCCATCACCCGCTCACGTACCGTATCCACATCGATCCGGTTGCCCTGGATGATGAACTGGGTGCAATACCCGTACATCTCCTCTTCCGTGTGCCCGAGGAAGTCGTGACTCACTGACGAGATCGAGCTCGACGCTGGAACAGCGATCTCCAGGTGGACGACCTTGCCTTCCAGATGGCCGAGCGCACCCGCGAGGAAGGCGACGACGCCTTGACCGCCGGCGTCGACGACGCCCGCTTCCTTGAGGATGGGGAGCTGCTCGGGGGTGTGCTCCAGGGCCCACTGTGCGGCTTCCAACGCGATGCGGAGAATCTCTGCGGGAGTGGCGGCCGTCGCGGCCTCGGTGGCCTGGGCGGCCGCTCGCATGACGCTCAGCATCGTGCCTTCGACCGGCTTGCCGACGGCCTGGTAGCTCCCTGCCGATCCGGTGGCAAGCGCTGCGCCGAGGTCGGCTCCGCCGCAGTCTTCGCAGTCGGCAAGGCCCAGAGAAAGCCCCTTCATGAATTGGGAGAAGATGACGCCGCTGTTGCCGCGTGCGCCGAGCAGCGCACCACGCGCAAGACCGTGGCTTACCTGAGCGACGGTGCCACTCCCGGCAGGTGGCAGCTCGGGGCTGTCGTTGGCGGAGCGCAACGTGAGCAGCATGTTGATGCCTGTGTCGCCGTCGGGGACGGGAAACACGTTCAGGGCGTTGATGGCGTCGGCGTTCTGCTCCAGGCAGCGAGTGCCGGCCGCGACCATTGCTCGGAAGTCGTCTCCGGTCAATCTGGTGGGTGAGTCCCCGTTGCTCATCGCTGGCAGCCTCGCAACGGCCATGTTAAACTGTTGTGGACCGGCGCCACGCGCGCATTCTAGAGGCCGGTCGAACCCTGGGCAACACGATCTACTCATCGCGGTATTAGGGAATCTCGCATGGCGATGTGTTCTGTTTGCGGCAAGCGGCGAAGGGCTGGCAAGAATGTCAGCCACTCGAACCGTCACACCAACCGTTGGTTCTTCCCCAACGTGCAGAAAGCGGTGATCACGGTGAAGGGCAAGCGGCAGCGGGTGGCCCTCTGTACGCGATGCCTGCGCACCGCGCATAACAAGAAGCTGCTGCTCTGAGCAGCTGAGCTCCGACGATAGCAAAGGGCCGCTCCAGCAGTGGCCCTTTTTCGTGTTGAAGCACGCGCCTTAGCCGACCGTGATGAGCTGAATCTCGAACGTGAGCGCCTGACCTGCGAGCGCATGGTTGGCGTCGACCGTGACGATGCGCTTGCCGACCTTGGTGACCACTGCGGGCGCGCCGTTCATGAGCTCAACGCGGTCACCCAGGACGAGCCCCTCCGGTGCTGTGTTGATGGGCACCTCGAAGATGAGCTGCTCGTCCTTCTCGCCGTACGCTTCAGCGGCCTCCATGCGGACCGTCACGGTCTGACCGACCTCCAGCCCGCGTGCGGCGGTGTCGAACCCGGCTATCACCTGGCCACCGCCGATGACGAACGTCAGCGGGTCTCGGCCTTCCGACGAGTCGAACTGAGTGCCGTCGTCCAATGTCCCCTTGTAGTGGACCGATACCCGGTCTCCGTCGCTTGGCATATGCCCTCCTACTCGATGGACACGATCTCGATATCAAAGTTGAGCGCCTGCCCAGCGAGTGGGTGGTTCGCATCGAACGTGACCGTGGAGTCGTTCATCTCCACAACGATGGCGCTCACCCCCGGCGCCAGCTCCACGCGGTCGCCCAATACCATCTGCCCGGGAAGCTGGTCGGTGGCCATCTCGATGAATGCGTCATCACGCTTGAGACCGTACCCGTCTTCAGGCGGGATGCGGACGGTGACCGATGCTCCCAAGGCCATGCCGCGCACGGCGTTTTCGAAACCTGCGATCAACTGCCCGGCTCCCAAGGTGAAGGTGAGCGGGTCTCGCTCGCGGGAGGAGTCGAACTGCGTCCCGTCGTCGAGCGTTCCAGTGTAGTGGACGGAGATCGTTTCACCGTCATCGGCGAGATCGTTGTTGGCACCAGGTGGGCCTTCGAGGGTTGGCGTGGCCGTTGGCTCGTCCGATCCGCAGGCGGCCAACAGCAACGACATCATCAGCAGCCCGGCCAGGGCCACCTGAGGCGACGTTCGGGAGAGATGGGACGTTTGTTGGCCTATGACGACCCCGCGGTGGGATACAGGGTCGCGGCGGCGGATGCGGTGGACCGGGCGATGCCCGCCCGCAAGTCGGCGATGGCCTGCGAGATGGCGACCTGGCCACTGTACACTGCGGACCCAGCGACGATGACGTTGGCCCCGGCGTCGACGAGGCGCTGCACGTTGTCCGCCTTGATGCCGCCGTCCACCTCGAGCTCCGTGGCTAGGCCCATGGCGTCGATCATGCCCCGCACCTCGGTCACCTTCGGCAGCGCGCTCTCGATTAGCGTCTGGCCTCCGAAGCCAGGATTGACGGTCATAACCAGCACAAGGTCGAGGTCCGGCAGGATCGCTTCGAGGGTCGAGGCGGACGTCCCGGGGTTGATGGCGACGCCCGCGGAGGCGCCCAGGCGCTTGATCTGCTGAATCACGCCGTGGAGGTGGGGCACGGCCTCCTGGTGGACCGTGATCTTGTCAGCGCCAGCCGCCACGAAATCGGGGATGAGGCGCTCCGGCTCCACGATCATGAGGTGCACGTCCAGCGGCATGACCGTGTGCGGGCGGATCGCTTGCACCACGAGAGGGCCGATGGTGAGGTTAGGCACGAAGCGGCCGTCCATCACGTCTATGTGCAGGTAGTCGGCGTCCGTCACCGCTGTCTCGCGTACCAGCTCGCCGAGCCTTGCGAAGTCGGCGGAGAGGATCGAGGGTGCAAGCTTCACGTCACCCACTGCGGGCCTCGCTTAACCTGGTCCGCGCCTCTTGAAGCGCCGCGGCGACCCGGACGGGGGCGGTGCCTCCAGTCACGTCGCGCGCGTCCGCGCTGGTCGTGGCGGTGACGTTAAAGACATCGTCGTCGAACGCGCGCGATTGCTGGCGGAACTCTTCGATTGAGAGGTCCATGAGTGCCGCGCCCCGCTCGGCGGCCACGTCCCACAGTGCGCTGACCGCGGCGTGGGCGTCCCGGAAGGGGACGCCCTTTGCCACGAGATAGTCGGCGATGTCGGTGGCCAGCAGCGCGCTATCCTCGGCGGCGGAGCGCATGCGGCCCTCGTCCACCTCGAGGTTGGCAAGCATGCCCGCCATGGCCTCCAGCGTCGCGTGCAGCGTGTCGACGGCGTCGAACAGCCCCTCCTTGTCCTCTTGCAGGTCGCGGTTGTAGGTGAGGGGCAGGCCCTTGAGCATGGTGAGCAGGCCGACCAAGCTGCCGTAGACCCTGCCGGTCTTGCCGCGGGCGATCTCAGCGAAGTCGGGATTACGTTTCTGCGGCATGATGCTCGATCCGGTGACCCAGGCGTGGCCGAGCCGCACGAAGCCGAACTCCTGCGTTGTCCACAGCACCAGCTCCTCGGACAGACGCGAGGAGTGCATCATGCACGTCGCCGCTGCGGCGAGGAACTCCACCATGTAGTCGCGGTCGGCTACGGCGTCCATAGAGTTGGCGCTGACGGAGTCGAAACCGAGCTCCCGAGCGACCGACTCCCGGTCAATGGGATACGGTACGCCGGCCAGCGCCCCGCTGCCGAGCGGCAGCACATTGGTCCGCCCGAGGCAATCTGCAAGCCGCGCGTCGTCGCGCTCGTACATCTCCACATAGGCCAGCAGGTGGTGCGCGAAGAGGACCGGCTGCGCACGCTGCAGATGCGTGTAGCCGGGCATGATCGCGTTGGCGTGGCGCTCAGCCAGCGTCAGGAGCGCGTCCTGCAGATCACGCAGACGGGTGGAGGCTCCGCCGATGGCCTCGCGCACGTACAGACGCGTAGCGGTGGCCACCTGGTCGTTCCGCGAGCGCGCGGTGTGCAGGCGCGCCGCGGGCTCGCCGATGAGCTCGTGGAGGCGTACTTCGATGTTCATGTGGAGGTCTTCGAGGTCGTCGCGCCAGGGGAACACCCCTGCCTCGATCTCGCGCCGCACGGCTTCCAGGCCGCCGACGATGGCCCCTGCGTCCTCCCGCGAGACGATGCCCTGGCGGGCTAACATGCGGGCGTGCGCGACCGACCCGTCGATATCGTGGGCGTAGAGGCGGCGATCATAGTGCACCGAGACGGTGTAGCGGGACGCCGACTGGAAGTGGTGAGTCGTGTACTCAGCCATGGCTCGTTCCATTGTATCAGCGTGCGAACGGGCGTCTTACCAGCGGGCAGCGTTAGCCCTGGCGCTACACGGCTACGGCCCGGCGCAATGTGACACGGGCCAGGAGCCAGGTAAGGCCCAAGAAGCCGAGTACGTGATGTAGGCCGTGAGGCCCAGGGATGAAGTCATCCGAAGGCTAGAAGCGGAGCGAGCAGGGCGGTTTCTAGCCGGTATCGTGCGAGTACGGTCATGGTTGGCGCGCTACGCCCTTGGTTCCTGCGCTGCCTGCACCACGACCCCGGCTGCCTGCTCGACGACCGTGATCGCATATCCCGGGTCCCGCTGGCCGATGCCGGCAGCCAGGGCACTCTGCCAGAAGGCGTTCCCCGCCATCGTCACGGGCATGGGCACGTCATACTCGCTGGCCAGCTTCCCTGCATATAGCAGGTCGCCTGCGAGCAGGTACACCGCACCCTGCGTCGAGAACTCGCGGGTGAGCGCCATTGGTATGTTGCGCTCCCACGCTCGGCTGGCGCCGCTCGCGGTGCCGATTACCTCGAACATCGCCTTCGGGTCGATGCCGGCCTTGGTGCCAAGCACGATGCCCTCGTAGCTTACGGCCAGCGTCGTCGACATGATTAGGTTGTTGATGATCTTGGTGAGCATGCCGGAGCCGGCTGGACCCATCAGCCGAACCGTTCGTCCCATGGCCTCAAGCGCCGGCAGGACAGTGGAGAAGGCGTCAACGTCGCCACCGGCCATGATGGTGAGCTCTCCCCGCTCGGCCACCGGCCCGCTTCCAGACACCGGCGCGTCGATGAACCGGGCGCCCTTGGCCGCCGCACGCTGGGCGAAGCTGCGCGCGACCTCCGGGTCGGTGGTGCTGTGGTCGACGATGATAAGGCCGGGCCGAGCTCCCGCCAGCACGCCGTCCGAGGCGCTCACCACCTCGTCCACGACGCCGCCGGGCAGGCATAGGTGCACCACGTCTAGCGTGCTGGCCATCTCCGCCATCGAAGCACCGGCGACGGCGCCCATGTCGGTGAACTCGCGCAGCTTCTCCTGCGTGCGGTTCTGCACTGTGACGTCGAATCCCTTGCGGATCAGGTTCGTGATCATGGGGCGCCCCATACGGCCCAGTCCAATCCATCCAAAACGCATGTTTTCATCCTGGTGACGTAGATCGAGTGAGGCACACTTTAGCGCATCGGGGCCGTGGCACGCGGGTGCTCTGGACACGGAGCCGGCGGCAGCGTAGATTCGCGTCCATGGATAGTTTTGACCTCACGGGCCGCTCGGCTCTCGTGACAGGCGGGAGCCAGGGGATCGGCAGAGAGATAGCGTTGGCGCTGGCCGCCGCGGGTGCGGACGTGGCGATTGTGGCGCGGCTCCCGGAGGCGGTGAGCCTGGGCACGGAGCGGATCCATCGGCCGGTCGACTCTGTCGTGCTGGAGATCGAGGCGCTGGGGCGTCGGAGCGTTGGCCTCGTCGCTGACGTGCGTGACCCGGAACAGGTGCGGCGCATGGCTCGCGAGGCCGACGACGCACTCGGTGGCGTGGACATCCTGGTGAACAACGCCGGCGCCACCTGGGGAGAGACGTTCCGCATGGGACCGCTTCTGGAGATGACGGCGGACGACTTCGAAGAATGCCTGCGCCTCAACCTGAAGAGCGTGTTTCTGTGCTCCAGCGCTGTGGCGCCGGGCATGCTGGGGCGTGGCCGTGGTGCGATCGTGAACCTCGCTTCGCAGTCCGGCCAGGCGGCGAGCCCGAACAATGGGCTGTACGGGGCCGCCAAGGCCGGCGTTATCAATCTGACGCAGACGATGAGCATCGAGTGGGCGCCCGCGATCCGCGTCAACGCCATCGCACCGGGCACGGTACAGCACGCCGACCGAGCCGCCGTTCACCCCTACGCCCGCGGACGCGCTCCGGTGGCCGACAGGGTAGCGATGGGGCGCGCAGGCACCGCTCAGGAGATGGCGGGCGCCGTCGTGTACTTGGCCTCCGATGCCGCGGCCTACACGACGGGCACAGTGATTGATATCAATGGCGGCCGGCGCCTATGAGGTGCGGCCGCGCCCTGTGAGGAGGCAGCCATGGCAACTGAGCAGCGATTGCAGGTGATTGACGCTGACGCGCACGTCGTGGAGTCGGAGCGCACCTGGGACTACCTCGACCCGGGGGAGGAGCGCTATCGGCCGACGCTGTACACAACGCCCAACGAGCCTGGACGCGCGGTCTGGGGTGCCGGGGGGCAGTTCCGCAGCATGAACTTCAACGATACCCGCGAACAGCTCGCCGAGCTATCGAAGAAGTCGGGATTCGATCTGGATCTGTCGCCGGAGGGCCGGCACATGCACGACGTTCAAGCACGGCTCGCGGACATGGACCGGCTGGGTATCGACGTGCAGGTGCTCTACAACTCCTTCTGGCTGACCGCGGTGACGGACGACCCCGCGGCCGAGCGGGCGCTGTGCCGCAGCTGGAATCGCTGGATGGCCGACGCGTGTGGTCAGTCTCCCGACCGGCTGCGCTGGACGTGCGTGGTGCCGGTGATGAGCATGGACGAGAGCCTGGAGCAGATTCGATACGCCAAGGAGCACGGGGCGGTTGGCGTGATGATGCGCCCCATCGAGGGGGACCGTCTCCTCGTGGACCCCTACTTCTACCCGCTGTACGAAGAGGCTGAGCGGCTGAACATGGCGATCGGCGTTCATGTGTCCAACGCCAGTCCTGCGGTGGTGGCTGGCATGCGGTCGCGCTACGACCGCGCGGCGAGCTTCTACAGCCTGCGGGTGCCCACGGTGGGCTCGTGCCTCGTGCACATCATGAGCGAGGTCCCCGAGCGTTTCCCGACATTGCGCTGGGGTTTCATCGAGGTCTCCGCCCAGTGGGTGCCATGGATCGTGAAAGAAGCGAAGCGGCGCGCCCGCAAGCTCAGCCGTGACATGTCAGACAACGTGCTGCAGGCGGCGAACGTGTACGTGTCATGCGAGGTGGACGACGACCTGCCGTTCATCCTCAACTACTCGGGTGAGCAGAACCTTGTGATCGGAACGGACTACGGGCACACGGACATATCGAGCGAGAACGACGCGATCACCACGTTCCGGGCCCGCGAAGACGTGAGCCCCGAGGTGAAGGTCAAGATCCTGCAGGACAATCCCAGGGCCCTGTACGGGCTTTAGGATTGGTTGTTTGACTGTGCGCCTGCGCTTCGCTCCGGCTCAGGACTGAGGGCCGAAGCTTTCACCGCCCCGGCGCGGCGAGCGTGGCTTGCGGCACCCTGCCGGGGGAGCATGAGGAGAGTGACCCCCTCTGTGCCCCAAACGTCCAGCGGGCGAGAGGGTGGCAACGGTGGCGCATGCTATCGCTAAGCGAATGAGTGACCTTGGCTAGATCGTGAGCACCACGGCGCCCACGACGGCGAGCACCACGCCCGCCACCACCTGCGGGCTGAACGCTTCGAGGTGGCGGTTGAACAGGTATGCGAACCCGAGCCCGAAGAAGCCGAGCGTTTCGATTAACGCCGAGACCACGGACACGGGAGCGCGCTCGAACGCGGCGAAGCGCAGTAGCTGCACCGTCACCATCACCGCCGTGACCGCGAGGAACACGTAGAGCGACCGCATGCCGAGCGCGCCGATGCTTCGGAGCCGGCCAGGCCACGCCAGCGTTGCCAGCATCACCGCCGCCGCCGCCGCATGCGCGACCGCTGCCCCGAGGATACTCAAACTGGTACCCACGAGCACGTACCCTAGTAGGAAGTTGGCGAACGCGTATGAGACCGATGCCAGCGTGGCGAAGCTGAAGCCCTCCGTCAGCTTCAGCACGGTGCCGCCCTTCAGCTCCGCGCGCATCTGGCTGGGCTGGGAGAACGCGATCAACGGCGCCGCGATCAAGAGCGCGATGCCGATTCCCCGTAACGCCGTCAGTTCTTCGTCGAGCAGCGCGAAGCCGAGCACCGCGGAAAGCAGGATGGCCAGCGTGCGCAGCGGTGCGGTCAGGTTCGCGCCTATCGCATGGATTGCCCTGAAATTCGAGTAGCGTCCGCCGATGAAATTCAGCAATCCGGCCAGTGCGAGGAGAGCGTAGTCGGTGGTGCTCAGCGCCCCGGCGCGGTCGCTCTGCCCACTCACGAACGCGAGGATCACGAAGATTGGCGTCGCGGCGACGAGGCTGAAGACAATGAGGTGATACGCGGGGGCGTAGCGTGCTCCCCGCCGCACGATGGCGGTGTTCAGGCCGAGCAGTGCCGCAGCGCCCAGCGCGAGGAGAGCGCCGATCACAGGGCGACGGCTACGGTGCCCACGAAGGAGAGTGCGATTGCCACGAGCACCATGGGGCGGAACGACTCGACGTCACGGTTGATCAGATAGCTGAAAAACAGGCCGAACATCATTGACGTTTCGTGCAGTGGCGAAGCGATGGACACCTCCAGCGACTCCAACGCGGTGAACCTGAATATCAAGGCGAGGAAAACCAAGACCCCGCTCAACAAGAACCATCGCATGCCGCCGCGGTGGACGGAGCGAACCTCGTCGACCCTCCCGGGCACGCTGAGCATACCCATGAGAAAGAGTCCCGCGGAGGCGTTGGTTACGAGGGCGCCCATGATGCCCATATCGGTGTCCGCGAGCACAAGGCGGATCAGGAATTGGGACACCCCGTAGGCCACGCCGGCCAGCATCCCGAAGAAGACACCTTCGGCGAGCTTCGTGCCGCCGGTGCCATACGAGGCCGCCTGCGCGCCCGCAGTGGATCCGCGCGACACTTGGCTGGCGCGCGACCCAAAGACAAGCAGCAGCGGTGCCCCGATGAGCACGGCGACGCCCGCGCTCTGGGTCAGCGTGAGCGTCTCTCCGAGCAAGACAATGCCGAGCACCACCGCGGTGATGGGTGTGAGTGTCCGGAGAGGTGTGCTGCGGTTCGAGCCGAGGATCTTGATCGATCGGAACGTCGAATAGCGCGCGAGGCCGTAGTTCAACACCCCGATACCGACGAGGCCGAGGTATGCGGCCAGCGTCAGCGCGGTTGGGCGGCCAAGCTGTCCGCTGATTGCTGCGGCCACCACGAAGAAGGGCAATGAGGCCAGCACGCTGATGAAGATGCCGTTGAAGGCTGACGTGTGCAGCATGCCACGGCGCGTGACCGCCCCCGTCAGCCCATAGAAGACTGCTGACAGCAAGATGTAGATGACGCCGAGCTCTGGCATGGTGCGTCAACGTTCTCGAGGCACGCCTATTGCTGGTCGCCCTGAACCTCGGCCTGGGTGCGAACTGGTAGCCCGAAAAGGTGGATGAAGCCGACCGACGCCTGGTGGTCGAACGTGTCCGATGCATCGTACGTCGCCAGGTCATGGCGGTAGAGCGACTCGCCGCTGCTGCGGCCTACCACGGCGCATGTGCCCTTGTAGAGCCGTGCGCGAATGGTCCCCGACACGTGTGTCTGGGTGCTGCGGACGTAGGCGTCGAGGTCGCGGCGGTGCGCGGAGAACCAGAGACCGTTGTAGACCATGTCGGCGTATTCCTGCCCCATGCGCTCCTTGAAGCGGGCCTGCTCTTTGCTGAGGCACATGGATTCCATGGCCCGGTGTGCCTGGTGCAAGACCACGGCCGCAGGGGCTTCGTAGATCTCGCGAGACTTGATGCCGACCAGGCGATTCTCGATGTGATCGATGCGGCCGACGCTGTGCTGGCCCGCGATCTCGTTCAACATTTCGACGAGGGTGGTGCCCGATAGCTTCTCGCCGTCGACCGCGACAGGTATGCCTCTGCTGAACGTAATCTCGACGTATCGCGCCTCGTCCGGCGCCGCTGCGGGGGCCACGGTCCATGCGTAGGCCTCTTCGGGCGGCTCGGCCCACGGGTCCTCCAGGTCGCCGGCCTCGATGCTGCGGCCCCAGAGGTTCTCGTCCACCGAATAGGGGCTGCGCTTGTTCAGGTCAAGCTCGATGTGCTTCTCCTGGGCGTAGGCGATCTCGTCGTCGCGGCTCATGCCCCACTCCCTGGCGGGAGCGAGCACCTTGATTTGCGGGGCGAGGGCCGCGGCACTGACGTCGAAGCGCACCTGATCGTTGCCCTTGCCTGTGCAGCCGTGGGCGACTGCGTAGGCCTTCTCCTCCTGCGCGATACGCACCAGGTGCTTCACGATCAGCGGACGACCCAGGGCGGTCGCGAGCGGGTAGATGCCTTCGTAGAGGGCACCTGCCTGGAGCGCTGGCCAGACGTATTCGGCGATGAACTCGTCGCGCGCATCGAGAACGTCCGCGCGAACGGCGCCGATATCGAGTGCACGCTGCCTCGCACCTTCGAGGTCGACCTTGCCTCCCATGTCCATGGTCAGCGTCGCGATCTCGGCGTCGTATTTCTCCTGGAGCCAGCGCACGGCAACGGACGTGTCCAACCCCCCGCTGTACGCGAGGACGATCTTTTCGGTCATCGGGTCAGGTCCTTTCAGGTCTGCTTGGGTTCTAGCCTGCGAGCACCACGGCGAGTCCGCGGTCCAACTTCTCCATCGCCTCGTCCACATCGGCCTCGGAGATGATGAGCGGTGGCATGAACCGGATGGCGTCGGGGCGGACGGGGTTGAGCAGGAGGCCCTCCACATTGCAGGCGGCGACCAGCTTGGGTGCAATCGTATCATCGAACTGCATGGCCAGTAGCAGACCGCGGCCGCGCACGTCGACGACGGTGGGCTGGTGGTCGGCCTTGTAGCGCTCCAGCTGCCCCATGAAGTATGCGCCGACCCGCCGCACGCGGGCGGGGACGTCGTTGTCCACCATGAAGCGTACGGTGGCGTTGGCGGCGGCGGTGGCCAGCGGGTTGCCGCCGAACGTGCTGCCGTGGTCACCCGGCTCCAGCACGTTGCAGCTCTCCTTGCACATGAACGCACCCACGGGCACGCCGTTGCCGAGCCCCTTGGCCAGCGTCATCACGTCAGGCTCCACCCCGTAAACCTGGTGGCCGAAAAGCTCGCCGAGCCTACCCACGCCGGTCTGCACCTCGTCGAAGATCAGCAGCAGATTGTTGGCGTCGCACCACTCGCGCAAGCCTTTGAGGTAGCCCTCGGTCGGCTCGTTGACCCCGCCTTCACCCTGAAGGACCTCGACCATGATTGCGCATGTAGCGTCGGTGGTCGCGTCCTTGATGGCCTGTAGGTCGTCGTAGGGTACGTTCCTGAAACCGGGAGCGAGCGGCTTCCACGTCTCCTGATAGTGAGCCTGCCCGGTGGCGGCGATCATGCCCATGGTGCGGCCGTGGAAGGAGTTGAGCACCGTGATGACGTCCTGGGCGCCGTCGCGGTGCATCCGTCCATACTTGCGCGCAAGCTTGACCGCCCCCTCGTTCGCCTCCGCGCCGCTGTTGGCGAAGAACACCTTGTCGAGGCCGCAGTTCTCCACCAATGCTTCGGCCAGCTCTAGCTGGGGGACGGTGTAGAACTGGTTGGAGGTTTGCAGCAGCTTCGAGGCCTGGTCTTGGATGGCCTTCGTGACTGCGGGATGGGAGTGGCCGAGATTCACGACCGCCCACCCGGACGTGAAGTCGAGGTACTCCTTCCCGTCAACGTCCCAGACTCGGGCCCCCTCGCCGCGCTCAATCACCACCGGCTGGCGATTCACTACGTGCATGTAGTAGCGGGCTTCTTGGGCCTTCCAATCGGTCGTCATTGCGCTCCTTCTCCGGCCAGCTCCAATAGTGCTTCGATGGACGCGTCGAGCTCCTGCGTGCCGCCGCGCAAGGCATCCAAGGCCCCTCGCACATCGTCCAGCACGCGCCGCAGCTCCTCTGGCGGAATGCCGCCGGCAACGGGCTCACCATGGGTAGGCGGGGTGATCACGCGCCCGCCGAGTATCGCACGGACGGCTTCGTCCAGCGACGCCTCCATCACGACGTCGTCGTTGGTCGCTAGGATGACGCGCTTTAGTTCAGGGAATGCCAACGACTCGGCCTGGAGGTAGATGGGCTCCGCGTAGAGCAACGCCTCGCCGATGGGGATGACCAGCAGGTTGCCGCGGATGACGCGCGAGCCTGACTGGCCCCAAAGCGTGAACTGCTCGGAGATGACGGGGTCGTTGTCGATGCGGGCCTCGATCTGCCCAGGCCCGTTGAAGAGCCGGTCCTTGGGGAATTCGAACGTGGTGATCTCGCCGTAGTGCTGGCCGTCGGAGCGGGCTGCCATCCAGGCGACCAGGTTCTGCTTGTCCTGGGGGGTGAACGGCAAGACCAGTACGAACTCCTCGATATCCTCGCCCGGTAGCTTCATGATGACGTAATAGGGCTGGATTATTCGGAGGTTGCCCTCGCTTCCAGTGACCTCCTGTGCCAGCTCCCACTGATCCTCCTTCAGGAAGAACTCCTTGGGGTCGGCCATGTGGTACTGGAGGTACGCCTCTGCCTGGGCGCGCAAGAGCTCTTCCGGGTAGCGGATATGCTCGCGAAGGCTCGGCGGCATCTGGCTGATGGGGGTGAACAGGCTAGGGAAGATGCTGCGGTAAGTGGAGAGGATTGGGTCGGGATCGCCAAGTTCGATGGTGTAGAAAACCGTGGAGCCGTTGTGCGCGTCCACCACCACTTTCACATTGTTACGGATGTAGTTCAGTGGGCGAGCGAAGGTCGAATTGGCAAGCTGCTCGGCGGAAAGCCTGCGCGAGTAAGGGAAGTTGTCGGTCGTCACGTAGGCGTCCTGGATCCAGAAGAGGCCGCCATCGTCAACCACCAGGTAGGGGTCATCGTCCAACTCAAGGAACGGGGCGATCTCGCCCACGCGCTCGCGGATGTTCCGCCGGTAGAGGATCTTGCTGTCGGGGGTGAGCTGGCGGCTGAACAGAAGGTTGACGTCCGCCCGGTCCCAAGCGTAGACGATGCGGCGGAACAGGCTGGACAGCATCACGCCGCCCGTTCCCTCGTAACGATCGATGAACAACGGCAGATTGCTGGCGCCGTCGGCGGGGCGGTCGAACTGAGGCTCGTTGGTGTTCACCACCACGGCGTCGTCGCTAATGATGCCCGTGGCGGGCAGGCCCGGAGCGAGCCGCGCAGTCGAGGCGTCTCGTCCAAAGCTTTCGCCGTAGTAGATCCTCGGTTGGGTGATGGGGAACGCACCGACGGGCGGGACGTCCTGTATCACGAGGTTCGGCTGGCCTGACTCGGTAAAATCGGTGGCCGTGGCCATGACGGCACCGAACCCGTGGGTGTACACGAGTCGGCGGTTCACCCAGTTCTGGGCGGTGTCGTCCAGGCCGAGCTGGAAGATCTCGCGACTGCCCACGAGCACCTGGCGGTACTCGTCGTCAATGACGTAGCGGTCGACGTCGACATCGAGGAAGTTGTAGTAGAGCCTCAGGTGCTGGATCTGGTTGTACACGTCCTCCAACGGGCGCGGGTCCCAGAGCCTGATGTTGTTGATCGTCTCGGGGTTGTTGGCGATGTCGTCTGCCAGCGTCTCCTCCTTCACGTCGTAGGGCCGTTCCGAGATGCGCTCGAGGTCGTAGCCCATGCGCGTCCAGGCGATGTTGCGCTCGATGTAGGGACGCTCACGCTGGAGCTCGGAGGGGTCGACGGCGAAGCGCTGCACAAGGGCGGGCCATCCGAGCCCCGCGATGAGCGCCGCGACCACCCAGAGTCCGAACGCGGCTAGCAGCATGCGCATGGATTGCCGGATGTCCTTGACTCGCATGCTAAAGAGCATGATGGCAGCGGAGACGAGCGCTACGAACGATAGGAGTCGAAGTGCGGGGAGTCGGGCAGTCACGTCGGCGTAGGTGGCCCCGGTGACCGCGCCGGTCGGCGAGAACAACGTCTCGTAGGTGTCCAGGAAATGGGCCGCAGCGATGGTTACCATGAGGAGCGCGCCCACCACGGCGAACTGGTTTCTCGATGCCCCGGTGATGATGGGATTGATGCCGCGAGCGCTGAATATCAGCATGTAGATGCCCGCCGTAGTCAACAGCACCACGATGGCGAGACCCATGAGCCAGCCCTGGATCGTATGGAGCACGGGCAGGGAGAATGCGTAGAAGCTGACGTCCAGGCCGAACTGCGGATCCGAGATCTCGAACGGGGTCGAGTTCAGGAACTTAAGGAACATCTCCCAGCGGCTGGCCAAGGCAGAGGCAAAGCTGAATGCGGCAACGCTCGTGATGCCGATCATGCCACCGATGATCGACCACCGCATCCACCGAATCGCCTGGTTCGAGAAGGGGAGGACGGTGGGCCCCCACGAGTGGTGGAACGCGAAGCGGAGGGCGCCACCCAGAGCGGCCGCGCTCACCAGCAGCCCAACAACGAACAGTACCACCCGAGTGACCAGTCCCGTGGTGAATACGTCGCGGACGCCGAGGCTACTGAACCAGAGCAGGTCGGCATAGGTGCTGCGCAGGAAGTCCAGCAGCAGGTAGAGGAGCAGCAATCCGCCGGCGGCGATGATAACCCGGAGCAGAAACCTGGCCTGCCGGGACGGCGGCAACGAGCTGCCGCTTGCGGAGGGCAGGCCGTCGAGGCCTTCGTCGTCCGTTGGGTTCATGGCCATGGGATGCGCGCTACGCGACGACCGTGCCAGTCGATGTGCCATCCAGGCAGCCGGGCAACGCCCCTGCGACCGTACCATTGACGATGTGGGCGGTGATGCCGGCACGGGCTGCCGCGAGGCACGCTTGGAGCTTGGGGATCATGCCGCCCTTGACCACTCCAGACCCGGCGAGGCCTTCTCCGGCATCGAGTGGCACGCGGCGCAGCACGCGTCCCGTGCTGTCGAGTATGCCGTCGACGTCGGTGAGGAAGACGAGGGTGGACGCGCCAAGTGCCACGGCGATGGCACCGGCAGCGGTGTCGGCGTTGACGTTGAGGAGATGGTAGCGATCCTCGGGATCGACGGCGATTGGTGCGACGATGGGCACGAACCCCCCGGCGAGCAGGCTGAGCACGGGTGACGGGTCTACGTCCACCTCACCCGCCACGTAGCCAAGCGCCGGATCGGTGATCCGGCCGCGCATCAGCGGGCCGTCGGCACCAGATAACCCCACGGCTCGCGCGCCGGCGTCCAGCATCTGCGCCACTAGGCGCTTGTTGATCGTCCCCGCGAGCACTGCCGTGGCCACCTCGAGGCTGTCGGCGTCGGTCACGCGTAGCCCGCCGGCGAACTCTGCGCGGATACCAAGTTTGGCCATCCATGACGTGATCGCCGGGCCGCCGCCGTGGACGATGACGGGGCGCGTCCCCGTCTGCCGAAGTGCGGCGATATCCCCGAACGACGTGTCTTCGGCGCCCAGAGTGCTGCCGCCGATCTTCACAAGAACGATCGGTCCGTCGGTGGTGGATTCTGGTTCGGTGGTCATGAGGGCGTGCCAGCCGTGGCCTAGGTGGTATAGGCGCTGTTGAACTGCACGTATTCTTCGGTGAGCTCGCAGCCCCACGCCACGGCTGAGGCATCGCCAAGACCGAGTTTCACGGTCAGCGAGACTTCGGGGTTGTTCATGATGGCGATGACGGCCTCCCGGTGGAACGAGATCGGCGTGCCCGCCTCCATGATGGCTACGTTGTTGATGAAGAAGCTAACCTTGGTCACGTCGACTTCCGCGCCGCTGTAACCGACGGCGGCGACCACGCGGCCCCAGTTCGGGTCATTCCCGTGGATCGCCGACTTGACCAGAAGCGATCCGGCTACGGCGCGAGCGGCGAGGCGGGCATCCGCGATGCTGGCGGCGCCCTCGACGCGCGCGGAGAAGATCTTGGACGACCCCTCGGCGTCTCGGACGAGCTCGCGGGCGAGGTGGTCGCACACCACCAGCAGCGCGCCGGCGAAGGCCTCCGCGTCAGCGGTGCCGGCTTCGATCGTCCGATTGCCCGCGGCTCCGTTGGCGAACAGCATCACCGTATCGTTGGTGCTCATGTCGCCATCGATGGTGACCATGTTGAATGTGTCGTCGACGGCGGCCCGGAGCGAGTCTTGCAGGAACGACTTGCTCACCAACGCGTCGGTCGTAAGGTAGGACAGCAGAGTGGCCATGTTGGGATGGATCATGCCCGAGCCCTTGGAGCACCCGCCGATGGTGACGCTCTTGCCGCCACACGTAATGGTCACCGCGACCGACTTGGGCACGCGGTCGGTGGTCATGATGGAGCGAGCGAAGGCGTCGCCGCCATCTCGCGTGAGCTTGATGCTGGGGATGCCTGAGCGGATCAATGCCATGGGCAGCTCGATGCCGATGACGCCGGTGGTACCGATGGTCATCTCGCCGATCGGGATGCCCACGTGGCTCGCGGCGAGCTCGACCGACTCACTGGCGTCGATCATGCCCTGCTCGCCCACGCCGGTGTTGGCGATGCCACTGCTGACGAAGACAGCGCGCGGGCTGGCGTCCGCCATGTGCTGCTGGGTGAGCGTGACCGAGGGCGATACGAACTTGTTGAGCGTGTACACGCCGGCGGCGACGCACGGCTCGTTGGACAGGAGGATGCCCACGTCGAACTTGTCCTTGGCGTAGGTCTTGATGCCTGCGTACGTTGCGCCGGCGACGAAGCCCTTGGGGCTCGTCACGGTACCGCCGGGCAAGAAGCTATTCTCTTCACTCATGCTGTGGCCTCGGAACCAGATGGTTACGCCGTGCGTGAGTATCGGATTCTACCAACTGAGCGCCGCCGTCTCAAACGACTAAGCGCGGGGCCGCTCCTCGCCTGCAGCCGCGGATCGGGATTCTTCGGGCGGCTTGATGTCGCGGAACATGAACCATAGCGACAGATCGTAGGCGATCTTTATCACGCCGCAGGCCACAAACGGCGCGGTTGCCGAGAACGCTGACCACATGAGTGTGGACGCGTACGGCCCAACAGCGGTGGCAGCACTCCGCCCGAGCGCCTGGCTGCTGGCCATGGCAACTCGCTCCTCGGGTCCTACGATCGCCATGATGTAGCTGTCGCGCGTGGGCACGTCCATCTGGCTGAAGAAGGCGCGCAATTGCCAGAAGATCACAGCTATCCACGCCTCTGCTGCGAACGCCGCTACGAAGAGGAACAGGCTCGATGGTATGTGCGTGAAAACCATGGTGTTGAGCAGCCCGATGCGGTTCGCGATCTTAGCCGCGAACCAGAGCGATGATGCGGTGAGCAACTCCGAGCCGAAGAAGACGACCGACAGCGTGCCTATGTCCATCCCGAACTTAGTGTTGAACCAGTAGGCCACTAGGCTCTGGATCAGGAGCGCCCCGCCGAACGAGTCCACGGTGAACAGGCCACCCAATGTGAAGATTACGCGGCGAGATGGCAGCGTGAACGGGTTGGTCCACCCACGCGAACGGGTCTCGGATGGGCCTCTGGAGAGCATCGCGTACATGAGGGAGGCGAGCAGCAGCGAGGCGACGAGCGCACCGAGCAACATCCTGAACGCGGCCACCTCACCGAGGCCAAAGTAGCTCTGAAGCACGGCGGGCAATCCCGCGGAGAGCGCGCCGAAAGCTCGGGCGAATGTGTTGACGATGCGATACGTGGCGAAGATGTCGGTGCGTCTCGTGGCGGGGCTGTTCTCAGCGAGGCCCGCCTGCACAAGGGGCTGTGTCGCGCCAGTGGCTCCGCCGGGCGCGCCGCTGAGGGCGCCGACAAAAGCGAACACGACCAGGACCAGGATATTGTCGCTAACGATCAAGCCGACCACACCGAGGGCCGTGGTGAGTGTGAAGAAGACGAGCAGATTGCGCCGGCCAAAGCGCTCCGAAATGAACGCGACCGCGAAGGCGAACAATGCGGCGCCCGCGCCCCCCACGCTGAAGTACATGCCAATCTGCAAGAGGCTGAGGCCGATGGTGGCTAGGTAGACCGCAAGCGCGACGGAGATGAACCCCTGGCCGAACATGCGCACGGAGCTGGCCAGGATGAGTATCTTGGCGTCCCGGGTCAGCCAATCGGGAACGAGGGTGCACATGGCCCGCGCATTCTAGCGGTCGAGTTCGTCTATTGGAGAGGAGGTGTGTACGCAGGAGGCTCCATGCTGAAGGTCTGGCACAGCAGAATGATTGAGACGACCATCACCCAGACGAGGACACCGTCATCACACTCGGCGCGAGGAATATGGGGGCGACCACAAGCATGAAGCTGCTCGCGCCCAACTGGCTGGTGGCGCTCCGGAGCGCATAGGACGCGTGCCAGAAGGCGTTTCCTATACGAACCGGGTGCGCTTGCTGCGGGACTTCTGCGAGGCGCCGGTGGGGAGGCGTTCGGCAACGAGCATCTCTTCGACGAGCTGGGCGAAGTATTGGCGGTCCTGGCCGCTGACCACGGCCTGCTCGTGCGCCTCTTGCAGCGCCAGCGGGTAGCCGTGGCCCTTGGCGGACTGGGAGGCTAGCGCGGCGTGAGCGAAGGCGAGGGTGGCGTCATCGTCGCACCATTCGGGCAGCTCGAGTCGGGCGACCTCTTCGCCGAGGTGGACGTAGCAGAAGCGGACCTGGTGGGCGCCGTAGAAGTCGGTGACAATCGACGACGTCGTGGCGTACGCCGGCGTGCGTTCGCCCGGCCGCAGCGTTGCGCCGAAGAGCTCGGCGTCGGTGACGCCTCCCACAACGTCGCAGTTGCGCGTGCCGCGCGGAAGCGTCGCGCAGTTGATGTCGCAGTTCACCTGGTCGAAGCCGCAGACGCCAGCAGAGATGCGCAGCGCGTTGATGACGTCGGTGCTGCGGGGCAGGCTGACGTGGCTGACCACGGCCAGGGTTCGCCGTTCTCCCAACGACCTCAGCCGCTCAAGAGCCGGCAGCAGGCGGTTCGTCAGCAGCGCTTCGCGGACGAAGTCGGGGAACGCGCCGCCGGTCAGGCCCCACAGGATCAATGAGCCGTCGAGCATAGCAAGGACCGGCAGGTGGGCGGGAGCCGCCTCGACGAGGTCGGCTAGGGCCTCGATCTCCGTCACCGCGCGCACCATACCCAGCAGCGCGCCCTCGATCGGCACCTCGCGGGTGGCGTCGGGCGCCGGCATGGCGAGCGCGTCGTCGCTTGTGATCAGCAAGGGTTGGTTGTGTAGGTCGGCATCGGGAAGCTCGCCGTAGCGCAGGGTCACGAAGCCGGTGTTGATGAGGTAGCAGCGGGCTGGGGAGTGGCGATCCACGTCGATGTGCGAGCCGTCGACTGCGACGACGATGTGGTCCGGCGGGAGGGGCGACGGGAGCAGCGCGTCGTTGAGACCCGCCATGAGGCCCGCCACCAGGAACGTCGTCTTCGCAGACTGCCTGCGGCGCTCTACGTCGGTGGGGTCCGCGGAGGCGATATGGGTAGCGGCGCGTGCCAGCGCCTCGAGGCGAGCCGCGCGCTGCGCCGTGAGGCTTGGCGCTGCGTCGTAGAGCTGGGCGGCGGTTTTGCTGAGGTCCAAGGACATGGGCTCAGCTCTGTAACAGCACGCGCTCGTCGCCTTGGCGGCGGGTGACGTGCTGTTCGTCGAGGTGCTCGAGGAGGGCGAGGGCGTACTTGCGGCTGGTGCCGAGCATGTCGCGGACCTGGGCGACGGTGACGGTGCCGTTGGCCTGGAGATGGGCGGTGATCTGGCCGGCGAGCCGGTCGTAGGTCTGCTTCTCGAAGATGACGTCGCCGGCGGCGCGCTCCACGCGCGCCTCCTCCACGAGCAGCCCTAGGAGCTGGGCCGCTATCGTCGGCTGGCTCGTGGGGAACGGCTCGGCCGCCAGCGCCGAGACGTAGGCGTCCATCCGGGTGCGCTGCTCGTTGCTGGTGCTGACCTCGTGGTCGGGCAGGCGCAGCAGGTTCGCCGATTCGACGACGGCGCCGCTGCTCACGAGATGGGCGACGGCCTGCGTGGCGATTTGGCCGGCGAGGCCGAGGCGGCTACGGAGCTCCTCCCGGGTCATGCCCTGTCGCAGCGGATTCTGCGCGTGGAAGCCAGCGAGCGCCTGCTGCGCCTTGCTGGACAACCGCGTCCAGCCCGCGAGCGTGTAGAGCCGCGTCGCGGGCGTCAGCTTGGCCTCCAGCGGGACGACGGAGCCTTCCCCGATCGCCTCTCGCGCCAGCGACGTCGCCTCAGCCTCCGACAGGTTGGCGCGCCGCGCCAGCTCAGCGACGTCGGCTGGCTCCTTGACCTCGAGGGCCGTCAGGAGCTGGGCGGTGGGGCTGCCCGCGGAGATGCGCTCGAGTCGCTCCAGCGTCGGCGCGTGATGCCTGCGGTGGCGCCGCGCCTGCACGTCGACGATGGTCCCGCCGCCCAGCGTGGCGTCGGGTGAGCGGACGACGAAGTGGTCGCCGCGGGCGAGCGCCAGCGGTTCCTCCAGGTAAATCTGGGCCCACGTCTCTTCGCCCGGTTTGAGCTCGTCGCGGTCAAGAAGCCGGATCTTCGCTGGCATCTCGGACGCGTGGGCATGGAAGGTCACGGGGAAATTGTGCCGCACGCCGTGGGAGGCCTCGGCCAGCACGCAGAGGCGCGCGTCGACCGCTCGCGTGGTGCGCAGCCAGCCGGGGGTGGTGACCACTTCGCCGCGGATCACGTCGTCGTGGGAGATGCCACCCAGGTTCACGGCCACGCGGTTGCCGGGAGACGCCTCTTCGATCTTCTTCTGGTGTGACTGGAGACCGCGCACGCGGCTGCGCTTGCCGCTGGGCACGATCTCCACCTCCTGGCCCACTTGAAGGGTGCCGTCGATCAGCGTCCCGGTGACGACGGTGCCGAAGCCTGGGATGCTGAACGACCGGTCGACCGCCAGACGCGGTCTGCCGATATCGCGCCGTACGGCGGTCTGGTTCAGTGCGGCGTCGATGGCAGACAGCAGCTCCGGCATGCCGTCGCCGGTGGTGGCGGAGACGGACAGGAGGGGCGAGCCGTCCAGGGTCGTGCCCTTCAGCACCTCCTCGATTTCCAACTCCACCAGCTCCAGGATGTCCTGGTCGACGAGGTCCTTCTTGGTGACAACGGCGATGCCGCGGGCGACGCCGAGCAGGTGCAGGATCCCGAGATGCTCGCGCGTCTGGGGCATGACGGACTCGTCTGCGGCGACGATGAGGAGCGCAAGATCGAGGGAGCCGACGCCGGCAAGCATGTTCTTGATGAACCGCTCATGCCCAGGCACGTCAACGATGGAGATCTCCCGCCCCGATGGCAGCGTGACCCAGGCGAAGCCCAGGTCGATCGTCATCCCGCGCTGCTTCTCCTCGGCGAAGCGGTCGGGGTCGATGCCCGTCATGGCCAAGACGAGAGTGGATTTGCCGTGGTCGACATGACCTGCGGTGCCTATGACAAACATGAGGCTTAGAGGATAGCAGGGGGCGGAAGGGTGCAAATGTGAGCCAGGAGGCCGGACTGAAGATCGCAGCGGCAGAGCTGAACGAGGCGTGCCAAGCGTAGGCGATGGCACGAGCCACCGGATGTGCCACCAGAACGAGATTGGCCATCGACATACGACAGGGGCTCGATACGATGGTGACAGTACGCAAACCACGCCACTTATGTGCTGGTCCCAATCGTAAGCTGTGTGGCATCACCAGCGCACCAAGGCCGTGGCTCCAGCGACGACAATCTTGAAAGCGGCCATTGCGATTGCCCAGCTGAAATACATACTCCCCAGGTCTCCATCTCCGAGCCAGTAGGAGGCGGCGGTGACCATGGCGAGGACGCTGGGGAACGATACGGCGCCTAGTACTACCAATTGCTTCATTGTTCGCTCATGGGTATTCAAGGCTGTGGGGACCGGCAATACGAACTTATGCATAGTCGTAGGCCTCGGGCAAAGGGTAGTTGCCAGTTGGGTCCATGGCCGGCCCTTTCGCTATCATTGCCTCGCCCACCACTCACCATTCCTAAGGAGCCCCCATGGCCATCTACCTAACCAACGACGACGTCCGCGCCCTGCTTCCCATGGGGGAGTGCATCGGTGTGCTTGACAGCCTGTTCCGCCAGGAGGCGAGGGGGCTCGTCGAGAACATCGCGCGGCGGCGCGTCCGGTTTGCGGGGGCGAGCGGCGCCACGCTGATGGGTGGCGTGGTGCTCGGCTCGAAGGCCTATGCCATGCGCATGGCGGGCCTGTCGGTGCTGCACGATACGGATACGGGCAAGGTGGAAGCGCTCGTCGACCCCGGCACGGTCGCCTGGGTGCGGACCGGGGCGGCGAGCGGCCTTGCGACGAAGTACATGGCGCGGCCCGACGCGTCGGTCGTCGGCGTGATTGGCACGGGGCGCCAGGCCATCACGCAGATCGAGGCGATCTGCGCCGTGCGCCAAATCACGCAGGTGAAAGCGTTCAGCCGCAACGCCGAGAATCGTGAGAACTTCGCCCGCGAGATGTCCGAGAGCCTCGGCGTGAGCGTCGTCGCGGTCGATTCGGCCGAAGCTTGCGTGCGCGGGTCGCACATCGTTGTAGCCATCACCAAGTCAAGCGTGCCCGTCTTCGACGGCGCGTGGCTCGATTCGGGCACGCACGTCAACGCAGCGGGCGCGAATTCCTGGACGCGGTGCGAGATCGACGACGTGGCCATCGAGCGTTCGACGCTGGTGGTTGTCGACAACCTCGATCAGGCCAAGATCGAGTGCGGCGAGTTGATCGCGGCGGTCGAGCACGGCGTGTTCCGATGGCGCGACGCGGTGGAGCTGCACGAGGTCGTGGGCGGCACCGTGCCGGGACGTCCCTCGGCTGACGCCATCACGCTCTTCGAGAGCCAGGGCATCGGCATCGAAGATGTGGCCTGCTACGCGTACGTGCTGCGCCAGGCCCGGGAGCATGGGCGAGGACAGGAGCTACCGTTCTAGGGTGGCTGTGCCGAGCGGCAGTTCCTGGCCCTGCGAGCGCCTGGCTCTCGTGATAACCTCGCTCTCGCGGCCTGCGGCGCGACGGCAGGCCGTGTTTCATGAACACGCGCCTCGCTGACGGCGGGGCTTGGGGAGGACCCGCCATGGCTGCACCGCTCGTCGATTCCACGCCTGCCTTCGTGGAGGAGGCCTACCAGAAGCTGGGGACGCGCCTGGCCGCCGTGCGCGCGCGGCTGAACAGGCCCTTGACGTACGCGGAGAAGGTGCTGCTGGGCCATCTCGATGATCCGGCCGAGGCCGATCTGATGCCTGGCGAGAGCTACCTGAACCTGCGCCCCGACCGTGTGGGGCTGCAGGACGTGACGGGGCAGATGGCAATCCTGCAGTTCATGCAGGCGGGCAAGCCGCAAACGGCGGTGCCGACGACGGTCCACTGCGATCACCTTATCCAAGCCTACGTCGGTGCTGCCCAGGACACCCGCTTGGCGCAGGACGACAGCAAGGAGGTCTACGACTTCCTGCGATCCTCCGCTGCCAAGTACGGACTCGGCTTCTGGGCGCCGGGCTCCGGCATCATCCACCAGGTGATCCTCGAGAACTACGCCTTTCCCGGCTGCCTGATGATCGGCACCGACTCGCACACGCCGAACGCGGGCGGGCTCGGCTCGTTCGCCTCGGGCGTGGGCGGTGCGGACGCGGTGGACGTGATGGCCGGCTTTCCGTGGGAGGTGCTGTACCCGCGGCTGATCGGCGTGAAGCTAACGGGCGAGCTGAGCGGCTGGACGGCGCCCAAGGACGTCATCCTCAAGCTGGCCGGCATCCTCACGGTCTCCGGCGGCACGAATGCGGTGGTCGAATACTTCGGCCCGGGCACGGCGTCCATCAGCGCGACGGGCAAGGCGACGATCTGCAATATGGGCGCGGAGCTCGGCGCCACGACCTCCATCTTCCCCTACGACGATCGCATGGCGACCTACCTGCGCGCGTCGGAGCGTCCGGAGCTTGCCGCGCTGGCCGACCGCTTCGCGGAGCATTTGCGGGCCGACGATGACGTGGCGGCGAACCCGGAGAAGTATTTCGGCCGAGTGGTCGAGATCGACCTGAGCACGCTGGAACCGCACCTGGTGGGCCCGCACACGCCGGACCTGGCAAGGCCCATCTCCGAGGTTGCGGCGGCGGTCGCCCGCGAGCACTACCCGGAATTGCTGTCGTCGGCGCTGATCGGCTCGTGCACGAATTCGTCGTACGAGGATGTGTCGCGCGCGGCCGACGTGGCGCGACAAGCTACGGCACACGGCGCAAAAGCCGCGACGGAGCTGTTGGTGACCCCGGGCTCCGAAGCGGTGCACGCGACGATCCAGCGCGACGGCCAGATGGCAGACCTCGAAGCTGCGGGCGCGAACGTCATGGCGAACGCATGCGGGCCGTGCATCGGTCAGTGGCGGCGAGACAAGATCACCAAGGGCGACGTGAACGCCATTGTGACGTCGTTCAATCGTAACTTCCCCGCCCGCAACGACGCCAACCCGAGCACCATGAACTTCATCGCCAGCCCAGAGATCGTCATGGCGCTCGGCATCGCGGGCAAGCTGACGTTCAATCCACTTACCGACACCCTGAAAGGCGCCGACGGCGTGGAGTTCAAGCTGGACCCGCCCGCGCCCGCGCCTGAAGTACCGGCGGGCGGCTTCGTGGGCCGTGGCTTCGGCTACGAGGCGCCGGCCGAGGACGGCGGCGGCGCCCAGGTAGTCGTGGACCCTCACAGCACCCGGCTGCAGCTGCTCTCGCCCTTCGCTCGCTGGGATGGCAACGATTACGACGACCTGCAGATCCTGGTCAAGGCGCAAGGCAAGTGCACCACCGACCACATATCGCCCGCCGGGCCGTGGCTCCGATTCCGGGGGCACCTCGACAGGCTCAGCGACAATGCCTTCCTGGGCGCAGTCAACGCGTTCACCGGCGAGGCGGGCGAAGGTCTGAACCAGATCACCGGCCAGCGCGCCGCCTTCCCTGCGAATGCGCGCTACTACAAAGAGCATGGTAAGTCGTGGGTGGCGGTCGGCGACTTCAACTACGGTGAAGGCAGCTCTCGCGAACACGCGGCGATGTCGCCGCGCCTGCTGGGCGCCAAGGCTATCATCGTGCGCAGCTTCGCCCGCATCCACGAGACGAACCTCAAGAAGCAGGGCGTGCTGCCGCTGACCTTCGCGGACCCGGACGACTACGACAAGATCCTCGAGGCGGACACCATCAGCATCAAGGGTCTGAAAGATCTGGCTCCGGGCAAGCCGGTGACGGCGATCCTGCGGCACTTCGAGGGTGGCGAAGAGGAGCTTTCGCTCACGCACACGATGAGCGAGGAACAGCTCCAGTGGTTTCGCGCCGGCGCCGCGCTTAACATACTCGGTAAGTAACAGGGCAAACTACACACAGGCGTTCGGAGGCTGCTCATGTTGGTTATCGACGGCGATGCTCACGTTGAGGAAGGACTCGAGACGTGGTCGTATCTGGACCCCGCGTTCCATCGGCAGCGCCCGTTCACGGTGCAGTTCCCGGAGGACACCATCTTCGGCGCGCACAACGCTGCCTGGGTGATCGACTACAAGCTGCGCCTGTATGGCGGTACGCCCACGATCATGAAACGCTCTTCGCAGAAGGGCGCGACCATCGGCTCGCAGGAGCTGACGGACATCGAGGAGCGAGTCGCGGCGTTGGCCGAGGCGGGAGTGGACAAACAGGTGGTGTTCCCGACGATCTGGCAGGGCCCCGTGGCGGAGAACGTTGAGCTGGAAGCGGCGCTCGCCAGCAGCTGGAACACGTACATGGCCACGCAATGCGCCAAGTCGGAAGGCAGGCTGTACTACGCCTGCGTCATCCCGTACCGCCGTCCCGACTTGGCGGTGGCTGAGCTACGCCGGGTGAAACAGATGGGGTGCGCGGTTGGCATCTACACCCACGGTATGGAATGGGATATGCCGCTGAGTAACCCGGGCTTCTGGCCGATCTACGAGGAGGCGGAGCGCCTCGAGCTGCCGCTGCTGATCCACACGGGCGTAACCAGCCCCGCGATCACGAGCCTGCTGTCGTCATACCCACGTCCCGACACGCAGCAGTTCCCGCAGACCAATCCTTACGCTGCGGGCATAGGCACCGTGCTTTACGGGTTCACGCAGTTCATGGGCTCGAGTGCCATGGAGGACTTTCCGAAGCTCCGTGCCGGCATCCTGGAGGTTGGGTGTGAGTGGGCGCCGCGCCTCGTGAAGGAGCTGCAGGCGCGCCGATCAGGGTCGCACGTACAGGACTGGCTGGGCGATCGTGTTTTCGTCGCGTGCGCCATGAGCGACGACCTGTCCCACGTGACCGATAGGCTCGGGGACGATTGGCTCATCACGGCGTCGGACTATCCGCACGGCGACGCGTTTCGCGAGGATCACCTAACCGAGGAGCTTCACAAGCGCGGCGACCTCTCCGAGAACACGATCGAGAAGATTGTGTCGGACAACCCGCAGAGGCTGTTCCCGCTCTAGGCAGGGTCGTACCCTGCCGCCCACGGGGCGCTTAGGCACGAGGGGACATCAGGCGATGGGGAAGCGAAAAGGGCCGGCGCTTTGGGACGCCGGCCCTTTGATGTGCGAGTGCGAAGCGTCTAGTTCTCCCATTCGGGGCGCTGCGCGCCCTCGCCGGAGAGCACTTGCTCCAGGTCGTTCTTGACCACAAGGTCCTTGAACGGCCCACCGTCCGACTTCTCGTAGCCGGGGTAAGTGAAGTACTCCACGGGGTACACGAGGATCTCGTTCTCCGCCGGGTCGCGATAGACGTTCATCGGCTCGCCACCGGCCTCCACGATGGCCATCTGCTCCTCGAGGATGCGGCGGAACATGATGATGCCAACGTCCGACACGCCAAGGCGCTCCGTGGTGCGGTCGGTGATGGAGCCCTGGATGATCCAGGCCGCCTGGTCCTGGCCCAGCACCCAGTCCGCCTTGATCCGGCCGTCCTCGTTGAACGGAGGCACTTCGATGTGCGGGACCGTGGCGGGATTGGAGGAGTACTCGGCCAGCTCCATCCCGGAGAGTGTCTTCGTGGAACCCTCGGGTCGCCAGTCGACCACGAAGTGCAGCGTGTGGGTGTCGTCGACGGGGATGCGGTACTGCAGGTTGGCCGTGATATGGAGGATATTCGGGAAAAGGATAGGATGCCCGAACTTCCAGAAATCGTCCTCCTCGGTCTCGTTGCCCACCAGCCGTCGCTTGATGATGCCGTAGCCGGTGACCTCGAAGCCGATCTTGCGGTGGTCCGCTCCCCGGAACGAGAGACGCTCGTTCCAGGCGTCGCGCTCCTCCTTGGGCTTCGCACGATTCATGACCCACCCACCCCAATAGCGGTGCAGCCATTGGAAGTGGAGCGGGTCGAGGGAGTTCTCGTGGCACTGGAGCCAGTTGCACGGGAGTATGGAGGACAAGGTAGAGCGCTCGCCAGGCCAGACCAGCACGTCGACCCGGGGCAGCAGCGGTGCGGGCTGCGGGCCCATGTAGGCGAAGATGACCCCGCCGAGCTCCTCGGCCGGGTAGGCCTTCAATTTCACCTTGTCCTTGAAGCGGCTGCCCACCGGCTCGGACGGCTGGTCCACGCAGTTGCCGTTCACGTCGAACAGCCACCCGTGGTAGGCGCAGCGTATGCCCTCGGGCTCCGGTACGCCATACGAGAGGTTGGCCTTGCGATGGGGACAGCTCGGCTCAATCAGCCCGATCTCCCCGGACGCGCTGCGGAAGAGCACGAGATCCTCACCGAGGAGGCGCACCTCTTTGGTGGGATTCTCTTCGTTGACCTCGATGCTTGCGGAGATGGGATGCCAGTAGCGGCGCATCAGCTCGCCCATGGGCGTGCCGGGGCCTACTCGTGTGAGCCGCTCGTTCTGCTCTGCTGTCAACATCGGTTGCTCCTCAGGCGCCTTGCGTCCGCGCGGGCGCGACGCGACGATCTGTACAGAAGCCGATGCTAGCACGGCTGTCGGGCGCTTGCTGGCTGGATCAGGAGTACGCTGCAGCGAATGAAGCGTGCAAAAAGGCCGGCGCGAGAAGGCGCGCCGGCCTTTCTATTGCAACGGCCTGGGCGCGAAGGCCGAGGCGCCGCCGCGATGGGGAGAGGTTCGGCGGCGTGCATGAACGACACCTGAAGTCGCGATATACTCGCGTGCAAGGGGCGTGACCGTAGCCACGCCCCTGACCGTAGCCACGACGACGTTCGGGCCGGGAGGCCGTGGAGGCGACGATGCTGACAGCAGAAGAGAATGAGGTCCTGACGCGAGTGGGTCCCGGCACGCCGGCGGGCGAGATGCTGCGGCGCTACTGGCACCCTATCTCGCTGGCCCAGGATCTGAGCAACGAGAGCCCGACCAAGTTCGTGCGCGTGCTGGGCGAGGATCTCGTCCTCTTTCGCGACAAGTCGGGCCGCACCGGCCTGATCGCCGACAAGTGCGCGCACCGCAGCGCGTCCCTGGTGTACGGCCGAGTGGAGGAGCGCGGCATCTCGTGCGCCTACCACGGCTGGCTGTACGACTGCGAGGGCACGATTCTCGAGACACCGCCCGAGCGCAACGACGCGATCATGAAGAGCGTCAGCATCAGGGCATATCCCGTGAACGTGTACCTGGGCCTAATCTGGACCTACATGGGCCCGGCACCGGTGCCCCCCATGACCCGCTACGACACGCTGTACCGCAAGGACGGCCACCGCAACGTCCGCCTGCACCCGGTGCTGGACTGCAACTGGTTCCAGGCGATGGAGAACTCCATGGACCCGGCGCACCTGCAGGTGCTGCACCAGGAGTACATCGGCGGCAAGCGCGAGGTCACGAACACGACGCGTGGCTTCACCGACGACGTGGAGGGCTTCGAATTTTCCGTGACGGACTTCGGCATGATGAAGAAGCGAACGTACAAGAATGGCGTGGTGGACGAGCACCCGGTGTGCTTTCCTACGATCCTTCGCCAGGGCACGAGCACGCAGTTCCGCACGCCGATCGACGACACGCACACGTGGCACGTGCACATCAACTTCATGGTGACCGACGACGGGAGCGAGCCGGACGATGCGTTCGACCCCGAGATCATCATCATGGAGCCCTACAAGCAGCCGCCCGACAAGCTGCACCCGGAGGCGCACTTCACGCTGCAGCACGTGATCCCGCAGGACCACATGGCGTGGGAGACGCAAGGGCCAATCGCGAACCGGTCCATCGAGCACCTCAGCTACTCGGACCGTGGCGTGGTGCTGCTCCGGCGCACCACGCGCGAGCAGATTGAGAAGGTGCAGCGCGGAGAGGACCCACTGGGCGTATTCCGCGATGCGAACCACCCCATGGTGGACACGAACATCGACGAGGACTTCTGGAAGCGGACCGGCGGCAGCACCGCCGCGCCGGACGCGGCGCGGGCGTAGGTCGTTAGGCGACGACGGCACCGGGGGCTGCCGCGCGGCGAAGGCTACGGACGTGGTGACAGAGGGACCAGTGGCATCGCTACCGGGCCTCCTGCTGTCAATGTGGACACTGGGATCTTGCTCGGCCAGCGTCCTAGTTCCTGCCCGGCCCCGTGGCGTTTGGAGAAGAGGGTGTACCCGTTTCTCCCCAAACGTTCCGTGGAGAGGAACGACGGCGTCTGCTATTGCTGAGCGGCAGCAACTGGGTGCAGGGTTGCACCCACGCTAGGCGTCGATCTCGATGCCGATGGGGCAGTGGTCGGAGCCCATGACGTCCTGACTAATCCACGCGTTCGTGACGTTGGCCTTGAATCCGTCGTTGACGAAGAAGTAGTCGATGCGCCAGCCGACGTCCCGCTCCCGGGCGCGGGATTTCTGGTCCCAGTACGAGTATTGCGCAGGGCGTTCGTCGAACATGCGGAATGTGTCGACGTAGCCGTGGCCGAAGAAATCGTCCATCCACGCGCGCTCCTCGGGGAGGAAGCCCGATATCCTTGCGTTCTCCTTGGGGCGGGCGATGTCAGCCTCGGTGTGGGCGGTGTTGACGTCGCCGCAGATGACGAGGTTCTGGCCCGCGTTTTTCAGGCCGTCGACGAAGCCGAGGAACGCGTCGTAGAAACGCATCTTGTAGGCGAGGCGCTCCGCGTTCATCTTGCCGTTGGGGTAATAGATGTTCAGCAGCGTGAACGATGGGTACTGGGCGATGATGACGCGCCCCTCCACGTCGAACTCCGGCACGCCGATGCCTTTGATCACGTCGAGAGGTTCCTGCTTGGTGTAGATGGCCACGCCGCTGTAGCCCTTGCGCTCCGCTGAGTTGAAGTAGGCGTGGTAGCGCTCCATGATGCGCAGCTCGGGTGGCAGCTGCTCCTCCAACGATTTCGTTTCCTGCAGGCAGAGGATGTCGGGGCTCTCGGCGGTGAGCCAATCGAGGAAATCGCCGTGGCGGTGGATGGCGCGTAGGCCGTTGACGTTCCAGGAAATGAGGCGCATGGCGTGGGTTATTCTAGTCCCCTGGCTCCCAGACGGTCAGTTCGTTGTGCTGCTAACTGGGAGCACCAGCCCCACGATGAACAGCATGACCATGCCGGCGGCCCTGCCTGCGCCTACGCCTTGCCCTGGGCTGCAACTTGGGCCATGGCGGCTTCGATGGCCGCGGCGTCGCCGAGGTAGCGGTGGCCGAGGGGCTTGAGGTCGTCGTCGAGGTCGTAGACGAGCGGCACGCCGGTGGGTATGTTCAGGTCGATGATGTCGATTTCGGAGACCTCGTCGAGGTGCTTTACGAGGGCGCGCAGGCTGTTGCCGTGGGCGACGACGAGCACGCGCTTGCCAGCCCGGATGTCAGGGGCGATCACGTCTCTCCAGTGAGGGATGAAGCGGGCGGCGGTGTCCTTCAGCGACTCGGACAGCGGCAGCTCCGCTTTGGTCAGGCCGGCGTAGCGTGGGTCACGCCCGGGGTGGCGCTCATCGTCCTCGGTGAGGGCCGGCGGCGGCACGTCGTAGCTGCGTCGCCAGATCAGCACCTGCTCCTCGCCATGCTCGGCCGCGGTCTCCGCCTTGTTCAGTCCCTGAAGTGCGCCGTAGTGCCGCTCGTTCAGTCGCCAGGAGCGGTGCACGGGGAGCCACATCAGGTCCATCTGGTCAAGCACGAGCCACATGGTGCGGATCGCTCGCTTGAGGACCGACGTGTACACGGCGTCGAACGTGCATCCCTCCGCCTTGAGCAGAGTGCCGGCGGATCTGGCCTCCTGGATGCCGGTTTCGGTGAGGTCCACGTCGACCCACCCGCTGAACAGGTTCGTTAGGTTCCATTCACTCTCGCCGTGGCGCAGCAGGACTAGCTGAGGCATATTGATCCCTCCGGCGCGTGCCCATTCGCGCTCTGGGGCCCATTCTTCCACAAAGATGCGTGCGAGGCCACGGTTGGGTGGGCTCAGGCTTGCGCGGCGGCGACGAAGCGCTCGAAGGCTTCGTTGCCGAGCAGACGGCCCTCGTCCGTGAGCCGCAATGCGCCGCCGGCCCACTCGACCAGGCCGAGGTCGCGGCATTCTCGGACGGCGCCGGGGAACGCTTCCGCGATACCGACGCCGAAGCGCGCGCGGAAGGCGTCGTCGGCCACGCCGGGGTTCAGGCGCAGGCCCATCATCATCACGTCGCCCATGGCAGTGGCTTCGGGCAGTTCTTCGGTGGAATCCACCGGGCCCACCGCGAGGATGTCCTGCGGCGTGAGCGGACCTTCAGCATGCCAGGCGTTGGCGCTGTCGATGTAGGTGCGTGGAGGTCGCACGTCGGAGAAGCGCACGCCGTGTGGTCCGAGTGCGTCGAGCGCCGGCTCGCCGTTGGCGAAGAGGTACGAATGCGCGGCGGGGCCGATGCCCAGATAGCACTCGCTGCGCCAGTAGGCGAGGTTGTGGTTGCTGGCGCGGCCGGGCTTCGCCCAGTTGGAGATCTCGTACTGCTCGTACCCGGCTGCCGCGAGCGCCCGTTGCGCCGCCTGATACATCTCGGCCACCAGATCCGGGTCCGGCTCGGGCAGCCGCCGGGAACGCACGTCGGCCTCCATGGGCGTGCCACCTTCTAGCGTGAGTGCGTAGGCGGACAAGTGGTCGGGCCCGAGGGCGATTGCCTCTTCCAGCGTGTGCTCCCAGGTGGAGGCGAACTGGTAGGGCAACCCGAACATGAGGTCGAGGCTCAGGTTCTCGAAGCCAGCCTTGCGCGCCGCATCGACAGCGCGCTTCGCGTGCTCGGCGCTGTGCCGGCGGCCCAGCAGCTCCAATTCGCGATCGTCGAAGGATTGCACGCCGATGCTGATGCGGTTGAAGCCGATGCGCCGCATCACCTGAAGCCGCTCCCGGGTGCAGTCGCCGGGGTTGGCCTCGGCGGTCGATTCGGCATCGGGCGCGATGTCGAACGCGGCTGCGATGGCGCGCATGAGGCGCGTCAGGTCGCGCGTGGGTAGGTAGGAGGGCGTGCCGCCGCCAAAGAAGATGCTCGTGAGCCTCGGCCTGCCGAGCCACGCCCCCCACTGCGCCGCCTCATGCTCGATCGCGCCGACGTAGGAGGGCATGAGCGACTCGATGCCCGCGTAGGTGTTGAAGTCGCAATAGGGGCACTTGGTCTGGCAGAAGGGGACGTGGACGTAGAGGGCGAGGGGGGGCATGCGACCAGTATAGCGGCGGTTCCACTCGCTGCCACTCGGCGATGGGGGCGCTACGGCCCTACCCACCCTCTCGCGAAACGCTTAGGCATGAGGGGGAGCCCCCTCGTACTCCCCCGGCAGGGCAGCCGCCCTGCACCCGTGGGCCGCCACGACAAGAAAAAACGCCGCCCGGCGGCTTTAGTCAGGAGCCATAGCGAAGCGGAGGCGTACAGTCAAACGTTGAACAGGAAATTCACGACGTCGCCGTCCTGCATGACGTACGTCTTGCCCTCGCTGCGGAGCACGCCCTGCTTGCGGGCTTCGGGGAAGCTGCGGGTGCGCTCCAGATCGGCGAAGCCCACGATCTCGGCGCGGATGAAGCCGCGTTGGATGTCGGTGTGGATCTTCGCGGCGGCATCGACCGCTGATGTGCCCTTGCGGATCGTCCATGCACGCGTTTCGTCTTCTCCGGTGGTGAGGAAGGACAGCAGGCCGAGGAGGTCGTACGAGAGGCGGACCATGCGATCGAGGCTCGGCTCGCCCGCGCCGAGGGACTCGCGGAACTCCACCTCGTCCTCGGGTGCCATCTGCCCCAACTCCATCTCCAGCTTGCCACAGAGCGCCGCCGTCGCCACGTTGGGCCGCGCGAGCTTCTGGGCCATCTGCGCCTCGATCTCGGCGACACGCTCCACGTCGTCCTCGCCGACGTTGAAAACGATCATCAGCGGTTTGGCGGAGAGGAGCTGGAAGTTCTCCAGCAGCGGCGCGGCTTCTGCCGGAAGGTGCTGCTCGCGTACGGGTACCTCGGCCTCCAACGACTCGCGGATCCGCTGAATCAGCGCCTGCTCCTTCATCAGCGCGTCGCGCTCGGACTTCGCGCCCTTGAGCTGGGTGGCGATGCGGTCCTCACGGCGCTCCAGGATCGCCAGGTCCGAGAAGGCGAGCTCCAGCTCCAACGTTGCGGCATCGCGGTACGGGTCGACCGTCTCGTCGACGTGGGCGATCGACGGGTCGTCAAAGGATCGAGCCACCAGCAGGAGCGCCTCGCAGCGTTGCAGCGTATTGAGGTACTCGCCGCCGATGCCCTTGGTCTTGCCCATACCCTCTGGCGCGGCGGGCACGTCGATGTACTCGACCTCGGCGGGGATGACCTTCTTGGGTTTCGATATCTCCTCGAGCACGCAGAGACGCGCGTCGGGGACCTTGACGACGCCGATGTTGGGCTGCGCGCCGCCGGAGCGCGCTGTCTCCGCGTGCCCGCGCGTGACTGCGTTGAAAACAGTGGTCTTGCCGGAGCGGGGCAGGCCGAAGATACCGATCGCCAAGGGTGAGGGCCTCTCGAAGTGGGATTGATCGGCGCAAGCCGGGGTGAGGACATATTCTACAGGCCTCCTCGCGCACGCGCTCAGCGCTTCGGCGCGGCTATAATCGCCGCGAATCTCCCTGCAGGAGCACGGCCATGACCGAAAAACGCTACGACCTCTACTCACTCACCCCATTCGAGCGATGGGTCATCGACGAAGGTTTGCAGGTGCATACGACGCTGATGCTCCCGGACATTTACGCCATCGAGACGCATCCGTGGGAGAAGTCGGGGTGCTCAGCGTTGCTGCTCGACCTTACGCCCGCGCCGATTGAGGGCACACTGATCAACGTGCCGGGCACCTCGCGCTACGTGGTAGACATACCCCCAGGTGGTAAGTTCAACGCTGAGCATCACATGTACGAGGAGATCTTCTACGTGCTTAAAGGGCGTGGGGCCACCAGCGTGTGGGTCGAGGGCGGCCCCAAGCACACGTTCGAGTGGAAAGAGGGGAGCGTCTTCTCCATCCCTCTGAACACCACGCACGAGATCTACAACGGTCAGGGCGACACGGAAGCCCGGTTGTACGCCGCGACTAACGCGCCGACCGCGTTCAACATGTATGCAAGCCAAGACTTCATCTTCAACTGCCCAATGCAGTTCCCCGAGCGGTTCAATCCGACCGACGAGCAGTACTTCAGCGGTCAGGCCAACAAGCTGGAAGACCGCTACACCGAAACCAACTTCATCTCCGACGTGAACCAGGTTGCGCTGGACCGTTGGACCGCCCGCGGGCCCGGCGCCAACATGATGTACCTGATGGCGGGCGGGCACTTCATGTGTCACGTGTCCGAGTTCCCCGGAGGCACGTATAAGAAGGCCCACACCCAGGAGTTCACACCGCAGCGCGCGGGGCTCGTCTCCAGCGTGGCGTATCTGTTCCTGAGCGGCGAGGGCTACGACTTGCAGTGGGCGCCTGGCTCCAACCCCACCAAGGGCGATCCGTTCGAGCGGATCGACTACGGCAAGGGAGCCCTTGTCACGCCCGGCATCGGCTATCACCAGCACTTCAACCCCAGCCCGGAGCCCATGCGCTACGTTGTGCTCCGCTTCGGCAACCCCCGCTACCAGGGCTCCGCGAACGCCCGCTTCCGCGAGACCGGCGGCACGAACATGGAGTTCGGCGACGAGCCCGCAGCGATCCGCGAGCTGTTCGAGAGCGAGGTCACGGCGCGCAACGCCACGTCGGACATGGCGCAGTACGCGGGCTGACGCCCGCGTGGGCCTAACTGTGCGAACACGCCGCCGCCGATCGCCACCAAAGTGAAAGATGACCGCCCAGACTTGGCCCAGCTCGTCCACGGCCAGCGGCACGAGCGAAAGGCTCAGCCAATCCAGCTCCCAGGTGTCGCCCGGCTCGAGCCACACCATGAGCTGCACCAGCACCAGCACCACGAGGAAGGCCATGGCCGGATGCGCGCCGGCAGTAGCGTCATGACAACTGCCCCAGCCAGCATGACGAGTGCGGGAGGAAGGCTCATCGTGCACCTGCGACGGAGGCGGAATCAGGGAAGGCGGCGGATGAAACGTCTGTGGCGAGGTCGAAGAAGCTGAATGGCACGTCGGGCACGAGGCCCCAAGCGAGTGCGAGCACGCCCGTGATGACCAGCGGGGCCACCATGCGCATGTCCGCCTCGCCGAAACGCGTGAACGCATCCGACGTGCGCCAGAAAGCACGCACGACGATGGGGAAGAGGTACGCCGCGCTGAGCACGCCGCTGACGAGGTACAGAACCAGGAATAGCTGCTTCTCCACCTCAGCGGCGCCCCAGCTGAGGTAGAACTTGGAGGTGAACAGCACGAAGGGCGGAATGCCGGCCATGCTGAGGGACGCCAGGGTGAACGCGCCCATGGTGATGGGCATCTGCCGTCCGATGCCGTCAAGCTCGCTGACGTTCTCGCGGTGGGTGCGGGTGTGGATCGCGCCTGCCACGAAGAAGAGGGTGATCTTGGTCACGCCGTGCCCTACGAGGTGCAGGAGTGCGCCCGTGAGCGCGATGGGCCCCACGATGGCCACGCCGAGCACGATGTAGGAGAGATGGCTGATCGTGGAGTAGGCGAGACGGCGTTTCAGATTGTCGTGTCGGATCGCCAGCAGGGACCCGGCGACCAGCGTGACGGCGGAGAACGCGGCGATGACCTGCCATGCGCCCATGTCGTTCAGCATGTCGGCGCCGAAGACGAAGGCAAGCATGCGGATCATGCCGAACACGCCGGCCTTGACCACGGCGACGGCGTGCAGTAGCGCCGACACGGGCGTCGGCGCGACCATGGCCGACGGAAGCCAACTATGCAGCGGCATGACGGCTGATTTCACGCCAACACCTGCGACCAGCAGTGCGAACAGCGCCCAGGCGGTGCCCGTGGAGAGGCTTGCGTTGCGGAGGAATCCACCGGCGGTGAACGACGCATCGATCCCGAGGATGGCGATCCAGGCGGTGCCGCCGATCAGGAGCACGCCCCCGGAGAGTGTGTAGGCCAGATACTTGCGCCCCGCGACGATCGCCTCCTCGGTTTGACGATGCGTAACGAGCGGATAGGTGAAGAGCGACAGCAATTCGTAGAAAAGGACGAAGGTCAGCAGATTTCCCGCGAGCGCCACGCCGCCGGCCGCCGCCAGGCTGAGGGCGAAGGCAGCGAAGAAGCGGGTCTGCTTGTGCTCGTTGCCGCCACGCATGTACCCGACCGCATAGACGCCCGCGACCACCCATAGCCCCGATGCGAGTAGAGCGAAGATCATGCCTGCCGCGTCGGCGCGAAGGGTGACATCGATGCCTGGGGCGAGCTCCAGCAGCGTCGCCTGCGGTATGCGCCCGTCGAGTACGCCAGGCAGCATCGCCACGACCGCCGCCAGCATGGCGAGGGCTGCGATGGTGGACCAGGTGTCTCTGACGTTCGGCCATCGCCCGGAGAGGGCGACCAGCGTGGCACCTGCCGCGGGGATGGCGACCACGATGACAGGGCCGGCCGAGGAGAAAGTTTCGCTCATAGGCCGGCCCTGCCCAGGACGTTGATGACGATCCAGCTGTTCAGGATACCGAGCACGATGGTCGCCGCGCCGAGAAGAAGGGCCGGGGCGATTACATCGGCCGGGGATTCGCCTGCGCCCGCCGGCTGGTCGTTCGACCCGCCCTGCGGTATCACGACCGGAGCGTGCACCGCGTCGGGTTGCGCGGGCCGGAGGTAGATGTGCTCCAGCACGCGGAAGAGGTACACGGCTGAGAGCAGGCTGCTGGCGAGCACGACGGCCACCACGACCCAGTGGCCGGACTCCACGCCGGCCTGGACCAAGTACCATTTGCTGAAGAATCCGGCCGTAGGCGGTATGCCGACCATGGCGATCGCGCCGAGCGTGAAGGCGGCCATGGTTCCGGGCATCCTGCGGCCCATGCCGGTCAGGTCGCTGACGTCGTTGAGCCCGGTCGAGAGGCGGACGGATGCGGCGCTCAGGAAGAGGGTGGCCTTCATCACCGCGTGGTTCATGAGGTGGAGCTGCGCGGCGACGAAGGAAAGCGGCGTCGCTAGGCCGATGCCCACCGCGATGAGGCCGAGCTGACCGATGCTGCTGTAGGCGAGCATGCGGCGGATGTCGCGTTGCGCCACGGCGATGATCGCCCCGAACACGATGGCGATCAGGCCAAGCCAGAGGAGCGCGTCGGCGATGGGAACGACGTTCGTGAGATAGCCGTCTGGGAACACGCTGATGAACATGCGCATCATGGCATAGGCGCCGACCTTGGTCATCACCGGGGCGATGAGCGAGTTCACTGACGACGGCGCGTGGGTGTAGGCGTCTGGCAGCCACAGGTGGAGCGGCACCAGGGCCATCTTGAGGCCGAGGCCAGCGAATATGAATATGGCGCCCGCCTGCACGGAGCGCGCCGAGGCGTCAAGCGCCAGGGCCGCTGCGGTATCGGCCATGTTCAGGGTGCCGGTGGTGAAGTAGAGGAACCCCACCCCGAGCAGGTAGAACGAGCCGCCGATAGAGCCGAGGATCAGGTACCGGTACCCGGCGAGCATGGCCGAGCGGCCGCCCTGGAACACCAGGGCATAGGCGGCGAGCGATGAGATTTCGAGAAAGACGAACAGGTTGAATAGGTCGCCGGTGACGACCATGCCCGTGAGCCCCGCAAGCAGCAGCAGGACGAGGCTGTAGAACGCGCCGAGCCGGTCGCCGGCCTCGCGCTCTGCGATGCGCCGCGTGGCGATGATTACGAGCACCGAGACGCTGGTGACGATGACGGCGACGAAGGCGGAGAGACGGTCGACGACATACTCGATCCCGATGCTAGGGGCCCAGGAGCCGAGGCGGTAGGCCTGCGTGCCCTCCTGCAGCACGACCACGAGCTCCCAGAAAGCGGCAGCAGTGGACGCGGCAACCGCGATCAGCACCACAGGGAACGCCAGCCACCACCGCCAGCGTGCAAGGAGGAGCAGAACCAGTGAAAGCGTTAGCAGGGGCAGCGGTATGAGGATCGGCAGGTGTTCGCTTATCGGCGCACCTGCTCCAGTAACGATGCTTCGTCGGTGGTGCCGAACTCGTGGTGGATGCGCACGAGGAAGGCGAGCGCCACGCCGGTGATGGCGACGCTGACGACGATGGCGGTGAGCATGAGCACATGAGGCAGCGGGTTCACGAAGTCGGCCGGGTTTGCAGCGGCCACGCCGTGGCCGGCTTCGAGGAGGATCGGGACGGTGGCATCCTCACGAATGCTACCGGCGATGAAAAAAAGGATGATCGCCGATTGGAATATGTTCATGCCGACCAGCTTCTTAAGCAGGCTTCGCTTGCCGATCATGCCGTAGAGGCCGATCGCGATGAGTAGACCGGACATCCAGAACGGGAAGCGGGCGGCGACGTCGTCAATCATTTCTGAACCGCAGCGTGAGGTAGTCGTACATCATCACCATGATGCTAAAGACGCCCACGAACACGCCAATCTCGATGATGAATATACCCATGGCACGGTTGGTATGGGCGTGGTCCGCCACGCTGTTGAACCAGTTCAAGGGCAGGACCGAGTAGTCCAAGTAGGGATTGTCAAAGAAGAGCGGCACAACGCCGGTGATCACGTAGATGCCGACGCCTATGCTGGCCAGCCACATGAGCAGATGCGTGGGGAACCGCCGGTCGGTATGCTCCGAGCCAACCGTGAGCCGTGTGAGCACCAACGCTGCCGCAACGATGGCACCCGCCTGGAAACCGCCCCCGGGACTAGACTCGCCGTGGATCAGCACGTAGGTGCCAAACACGAAGATGAACGGCGTCATAAAGGTGCGTACGACGAAGTGCAGGATGATGCTGTCGTGGGTCTCTCTCACGAATCCCTCTGGTAGCCGCGCATCAGCACCAGCAAGACCGCCATCGCAGCGGTGAAGATCACGACGGTCTCTCCTAGTGTGTCGTAGCCTCGAACGTCTGCCAGGATCGCGGAAACGAGGTTGGGAATCTCGATGTCGTGCTCCGTACGCTCGATGAACTCGCCGGTGAGGCGCGTCGTGGCCGGGGCCGAGGGGTCACCCCGGTCGGGCAGGTCGGCGCTCACGTAGGCGAAGAGCAGCACGAAGGCGGCCATGGCCGTTAGCATCAGCGCGTTGGTGGTCCCAAGCCGTCGCATCAGTCCACTGACCTTCTGCGCATCACGCTGATAGCTCCAATCATGAGGACGCCGGTGACGCCAGCGCCAAGGGCGGCCTCGGTAAGCGCGACGTCGACGGCGCCCATCATGGCGAGCAGAACCGCGGCCAGGAAGCTGTACACGGTGAGCGCGGCGATCATGGCGAGCAGGTCTCGCACGGCGAGGGCCGTGATCGCCGCGACGGCGAGCATGGCGAACATGGCGAGCTCGAGCCCCCAGATCATCGTTGTACCTCACCGGTTTCAGGTTGGTTCGCCTCCCGCCGCCAGGGCATAAGCCCGGCGCGAATGGCGGCGCGTGTGAGCACGTGCGCGCCAACCGGATTCGCGAAGCCGACGAAGATCATCACGAGCAGCAGCTTGAGGCTGACGAGGGTCGTGCCCTCGTGCAGGGTGAGCCCAATGAGGACGAGGGCGATGCCGAGGGTTTCGGACTTGGAGACAGCGTGCACGCGCGTGAAGAAGTCGGGCAGGCGGAGGAGGCCGACGGCGGTGACGGCCATAAAGAACAGCCCGATGGACAGGATGACCGCGCCGAGGATGCTCACGAGTGCTGCTCCTGGGCTTCATCGCTCCCGTGGCGCTCGAGGTACTTACCCGCGGCCACGGCGCCGATGAAGTTGAGCAACGCATAGCTGATGGCCAGGTCCACGAACATGTCGGGCCGGTCGAAGATGAACCCGATAACGGCGAGCAGCACGATGAAGTTGGTCCCGATGGCGCCTGAGGCCAGCAGTCGGTCGTAGATGGTCTCGCCAAACGCGACCCGGTGAAACGCGATGGCGCTCAGCACGAGGATCACGGCTGCGACGGCGACGAAGAACGTCACAGCGGCACCTCCCTTGGGCGGATGATGTCACGGAGCGTTACGTCACCTGGGGTTGGCTCCATGAACACCCTGCCGATCCTGGTCTGGATCGATCCCTCGGCGACACCCCCTCGGGACTTTCGAGAGAGGCAATGGATGAGGAACTGGCCGTCGGAGGCGTCGACGGTGACGGTGCCCGGCGTCAACGTGATGGACTGCGCCAGCATCACCTGGGCGCGCTCTGAGGTCAGGGCCGTGTCGAACTCGACGAGGGAGGGGTCGATGGGCAGACGGGGGTGCAGGACGAGCATGGCGACGTGCACGTTGGACACAGCGATCTGGAGCACCAACCACGGAACGTAGGCGGAGAAGCGGACGACGGACGCCAGCAGCCAGCTCAGGTTGGGCGGGGCCTGCGCGAACTTGCCCTCGTGGGTGCCGCTGAAGAGGATCTCGGTGAAAACAACGGCAGCGATGGCGGTGAGCGCGCCGATCACGAGGAACTCTATCGCCGTCTCCCCTGACAGGGCCAGCCAGAGTCCGAACAATGCAATTGCCTGAGCAGCCCGACGGTATCCGGGCCATTGCCATCGGCGCGGTCCGCGGTGCTCGCGGCGATGCTTGCCCCCTTCGGTGCCATTGTTCATAGCGGTCTGGTCACGTTGGGTAGAGCGGTCATCACGCTGGTTTGGCCGAGGGGGCGGGGATCGGTGGCCCGGAGGGTATTTTGCGGCAGGGTTGGGTGTCAAGAATGCTTGGGGTGTCTCCAAGCCCCCTATAATGCGAAACAACGGAGACCTCCTTGACACTCACTTTCGAAATCGGCGACGCGGGCAAGCCCCGCGGTCACGCGATCCTCTACTATGGCTCGCCGGGCGGCGAGATCACGGCGACGTACGTTCTGGTGCTCCCGATCTCCATGGATATGGGCAAGTACCTGCCGCCGCTGCTGGCATCCCAGCTTGGGGCAGTGGCGGGCTCGGCCATGGGCGAGGGCTTGGGCAGCTTCGCTGCGCCTCCGGTGCCGGAGGTGGTCGAGGGCGTGGCGTACCTAGAGCGCTTAGCCGGCTTGCGCGGCGACGACCTGATCTGGGGTGGCAACGTGGCCCTGGGAGACATGGCCGCGGCGATGCAAGAGGCGGCGGAGGCCGTTCAGGAGTACGCGCGCCTCTATGGTGTGTACGTGGACTCCGGCGAGGCTCCGGAGCCGACATCAGAGCACGACAAGATGGGCGAGCTGTCGGGCTCGGGCGTGCAAGACGTGTTGTACGGGCTTATGAGCGAGCGCAATCGGCTCGGCGAGTTGTCCAAGCTAGTGGGTACGATGCGGTTCGCTAGCGACCGGGAGGATGCGGGGCTGGTGGAGGAGACGGACGCTTCGCTGGGGGCTTTGCAGCGGCTGTTGCCGGAGCATTATTGGGCCGATAAGGTACGGTCCGCCGCTCAGGATACGAGCGATAACGGTGCGCAGCTGGCCCAGCTGTACGTCGAGCGTTGCTACAAGCTGCTGGACGAGGATTTTTCGGCGGTCGAGGAGCTGGAGCGAAGGATCGCGGAGCTGGAAGTGTAGAGGAGAGTGACGTGACGACGGCGGCGCGCAAGATGTACAACCTGGGTGGCGCGATGATGCCGCGACCGTTCAAGCTGCGGCGGCTCGGTCACTTCGGCTTCAACGTGGAGAAGATGGACGAGTGTTTCACCTTCTACCACGATCTGTTGGGATTCAAGCGCTCCGACGGACTGGATTTCTCTGGCCGTCCTGGCGTTGATCATGCGCTCAAGGACGTGAAGAACACAGAGGGTCACTTCTTCCACCTTGGCTGAGCACTTCCGCGTTATCGGAACCAGCGCCCGGCGTGCCGACGCCGGCGAGAAGGTCACTGGCGCCGCGCGCTACACCGCAGACATGGCCGTGCCCGGCATGCTGTGGGCGAGGTCGCTGCGCAGTCCCCACGCGCATGCCCGGATCGCGAGCATCGATGCCTCGCGGGCCGTGGCGCTGCCGGGCGTGCGCGTGGTGCTTACGGGAGCCGACGTACGGGGCGTGCGGTTTGGGCGGCGCTTGCGGGACGTGCCGGTGCTCGCCGACGATCGCGTGCGCTTCGTCGGTGAGCGCGTGGCGGCGGTGGCTGCGGACGACCCGGAGACTGCCGGCACGGCGTGCCAGCTCATCGATGTGGTCTATGAGGAGCTTCCCGCAGTCTTCGGCCCCGAGGCCGCGATTGCTCACGACGCGCCGGTCCTGCACCCGGACGTGAACTCTTACGGCGGATTGCCGCGCCCGGTCGACGGCCACCTGAACGCGTTCGTGAGCAATAGCTGGGGTGTCGGCGACGTGGCCGAGGGCTTTGCGCGGGCCGACCTAATCGTCGAGGGCACGTACGCGACACAGCGGGTGCACCAGGGGTATATGGAGCCCCACGCCTGCTTGGTGTGGATCGACGAAGGTGGCCAGGTGCAGATCCAGGCGTCAACCAAGGCGCCGCACCGGCTGAAGGCCGACGTTGCCTTAGCCCTCGACCTACCCATCGAGCAGGTGCGCGTGCACCACGCGACGGTGGGCGGCGATTTCGGCGGCAAAGGGTCGCCCATGGACGTGCCGCTGTGCTATTTCCTTGCGAAGGCGACTGGCCGCCCGGTGCGTGCGACCATGACGTACGCCGAGGAGCTCGCTGCGGGCAACCCGCGTCACGCATCCGTAACGACGATGCGTACCGGCGTCAAGCGTGATGGCACGCTGGTGGCACATGAGGCGCGTATCCTTTTCAACTCGGGTGCCTACGGCGGGTTCAAGCCCGTGCCGGGAGTGAACCTTCCAGGCGCCGCCCACGCGGCGGGCCCGTATCGCATCCCCAACGCGTTCATTGAGGCGGTCCACGTGTACACAAACGTGGTCCCCGGCGGCTTCTATCGCGGGCCGGGTGCGGTGCAGGCCAACTTCGCCATCGAGTCGCACATAGACGTCATCGCCGCGAAGCTGGGCATGGACCCCATCGCGCTACGGCGCCACAATCTGATCGCGCCTGGCGACATGACGGCCATCGGCCACGAGGCGCCCGCCATGAACCCAGTGGGCACGTTGGACGCTGCGCTCGCCACCTCCGGCTGGGACACGCCGAAACCTGCGGGCATCGGGCGCGGCATATCCATCGCGTACAAAGGCCAGGGTGGCGGCCAGTCGTCGGCCGGCGTGGAGCTTCGCCCCGACGGCACGGTGGTGCTGCACACGTCGGTGTTTGAGCAGGGCACAGGCTCGTATACCGCGTTTCGTCAGATGGTGGCCGAGGAGCTTGGCCTGGCCGCGGACGAGGTGCTGGTGGAGCCCTGGGACACGGACGAGGCGCCGTTCGACTCGGGTATCGGTGCAAGCCGCGTGACCCGCGTGGCAGTGCCGGCAGTCCACGAGGCCGTCACCCAGGCGCGAGCCGAGCTCGTGGAGCTGGCGGCGTCGGTTCTGGGCTGGCCTCCTGCGGCCGTCGCGATGGAGGGGCACGACCTCGTCCGGCGCGACACGCGCGATCGCCAGCCGTGGCGGGAGGTACTCAGCGCCGAAGGACGTACCATCGCAACGCTAGCCACCAACGCGGAGCCTGAGGAGTCGCCCGTAGCGTCGTTCATGGCCCAGGTGGCGGAGGTGTCGGTGGACGCGGAAACCGGGGAGATCAAGCTGCTGCGCGTCACCTCGGCCCACGACGTAGGACAGGTGCTGAATCCCATCGGCCACCAAGGGCAGATCAATGGCGGCGTGATGCAAGCCATCGGACACTCGCTCATGGAGGAGGTCGGCGTCGGCGACGACGGGCGGGTGGATGTGGCGAGCCTGGCCGACTACAAGCTGCCGACGGCCATCGATCTGCCGGAGCTGCGCACGGCGCTGGTGGAGTCCGAGGACGGGCTAGGGCCGTATCGCACGAAGGGCATCGGCGAGTACGCCATCGAGGCGCTGGCCGCCGCCATAGCCAACGCGGTCGCCGACGCGTCCGGCGTACGCGTCACGTCGCTGCCCATCACTTCGGAGAAAGTTTTCCGCGGGCGGAGCGCTTCGTAGGCGTGGGTCTGCCGCGCTGTGAGACGGGTGCGCCATTCCCACCCACCCAAGGGGCGATTTGATACCAGAGGGACATCCCCTCGAACTCCCCCTCCAAGGACTCCACCCCGTACCTACTCCCTGCGGCATGGCAAGAGACAAGCTCGACCAAGCCGCCCGGCGGCTTTAGTCCGGAGTCGCCAGGCGCGCATCTAAACCCGCCCGTACCCCATCTCGGCCCAGTTGTCGCCCGTCTTCACGTCGATCTTCAGCGGCACGATGAGATCGAGGGCGCGGGGCATGACTTCGCGGAGCATCGCTGCGAGCGCTTCGGCCTCCGTGACGGGAGTCTCGAAGACCAGCTCGTCGTGGACCTGGAGCAACATCTTGGACTCCATTGAGTCGTCTTCGAGGTGCCGCTGCACCTGCACCATCGCGGCGTTGATGATGTCTGACGTGGTGCCTTGGACGGGCATGTTGAGTGCCATGCGCTCGCCGGACTGGCGCACGGGGTAGTGGGGGGAGGTGAGCTCTGGGAGGTAGCGCCGGCGTCCCAGGAGCGTCTCGGCATAGCCGGTCTCCTTGGCCGTGGCGACGACGCCGTCGAGGTACTCGCGAACTCGGGGGAACGTGCCGAAATAGGTGGCGATGAACTCGTTGCCCTCGTCCATGGTCAGCTCAGTCTGATTCGCGATGCCGAACGCCGAGAGGCCGTAGGCCACGCCGAAGTTCATGACCTTGGCGATGCGGCGCATGTCGCTGGTGACGTCGCCGATGCCCACCTTGTAGATGCGCGCCGCTGTCGAGGCATGGATGTCCTCGTCTCGCTCGAACGCCTCGATTAAAGCCGGGTCCTCCGAGAGGTGCGCGAGCGCGCGCAGGTCGATCTGGGAGTAGTCGGCGGAGAGCAGTATCCACTCTGGCCGGCGCTCGGCGATGAACGCCTTGCGCACCCGCAGGCCGAGCTCCGTGCGCACGGGTACGTTTTGCAAGTTCGGGTCGTTGGAGGCGAGCCGCCCAGTGGCGGAGCCGGCCTGGTTGTAGGTGGTGTGGATGCGGTGGGTGCGGCCGTTGACCTCCAGCGGCAGTGTGTCCACGTAGGTGGATTTCAGCTTGGTGAGCGCCCGGTATTCCAGGACCGCTGGCACGACGGGGTGCAGCTCCTTGATGTTCTCGAGGATGGCGGCGTCCGTGGAATAGCCGGTCTGAGTTTTGCGCCCCGAGGGCAGGCCCAGCTCCTTGAACAACAGTTCGCCGAGCTGGGCGGGGGAGTTGATGTTGAATTCGTGGGCGACTGCTTCGTAGGCGGCGCGCTCGGCCTCGGTGATCTGCACCACCAGCTCTTCGTTGAGCTCCGAGAGTACGCTTGGGTCGATGGCGATGCCGTTCACCTGCATCTGCGCGAGCACGGGTATCAGCGGCATGGCCTGGTCGTGGTTGAACGCGATGAGGCCGTCGCGCTCGAGCTGCGGAGTGAGTGCTTCGATGAGCTGCAGCGTGGCGTCAGCGCAGGCCGCGGCGTGCCGGGCGGCGTCGGGGATTGGCACAATGTCGAAAAACACCTGCTTGCGCCCGGTGCCGACCAGATCCGACAGCGGCTGTAGCTCGAGATTGAGACGATTGAACGCGAGCGGCTTCAGCGCCAGCGCTTTCTCGCCTGCCAGGTGCGCCGCGATCATGGTGTCGAAAGCGATGTCGACCGAGGTGGGGCGTACGCCGTAGTTGGAGAGCAGTGTGAGCGTGAAGTTGAGATTGTGCCCCGTCTTGCCAAGCGTTGTGTCGGCGAGCAGCGGCGTCAGCGCGGCCAAGACCTGATCGAGTGGGAGCTGGGTGCCCCCGCTGTGGCCCACCGGGACGTAGGACGCTTTGCCGGGCTCGACGGCGAAGGCGAGGCCGACGAGCGCGGCCTCCACGGCCCGGCCATGGCTCGCGTGTGCCTCCACCACGAACGTGCCTGCGGATTGCAGCTCGGCGACGAGCGACGCGAGCTTGTCCGGCGTGTCGACGACGTTCACGTCGGTCGTCGCTTCGGTGGGTGGAGGCGCGTCCTCGGTGGTCTCGCCTCCGGGCGCCTGCGGGATGCGCGCAACGAGGCTCGAAAATTCCAGCTCCTGGAAGATGCGCAGCACGTTCTCGCGCTGGAAGCTGCCGAACGCCGCAGATTCCATGATGAACTTGGCCGGCGCGTCCGTGACGATGGTCACGAGGTGCTTGCTCTGGATCAGCGTCTCCCGGTGCTCGGCTATCAGCCCCTGGATGCGAGGCGGCGTGATCTCATCGCTGCGCTCAAGAAGCTCTTCGACGGAGTGGAACTCGAGGATCAGCTTCACCGCGGTCTTCAGGCCGATGCCGGGCACACCGGGCACGTTGTCCGACGTGTCGCCCGTGAGTGCCTTGACGTCCCGCTGCTGAACCGGCTCGAGCCCGCCGTAGCGCTCGCGCACCGCGTCCTCGTCGTACAACTTGGTGTCGCCGAAGCCGGTCGTGAGCAGCACTCGCGTGTGGGGCGAGACGAGCTGGAGCGTGTCGGTGTCGCCGGTCATGACGATGGTATCGATGCCTGCATCGGTGTTCTGCTTGGCGATGGTGCCAAGGACGTCGTCGGCCTCGTAGCCGGGCAACTCGTAGATGGGCACGTCGAACGACTCCATCACCTGCTTCACGCGGCCCAGATTCTGGATCAGCTCCCGTGGCGCGGGAGGCCGGTTGGCTTTGTACTCCGCGTAGTGCTCGTGGCGGAACGTCGGGCCCGGCGGGTCGAAGACGATGGCGACGTGGGTCGGCTTGCGGTCCGCAAGGGTCTTAAAGAATGTAGTGGTGAAGGAGTAAACGCCGCGCACGTCCTCGCCTGTCTGCCGCACCGTCATGGGCCGCGCCTGCTGCAGAGCGAACCAGGCGCGGTACACCATCGCGTGGCCGTCCATGACCAGCAGCAGCGGCTTCGCTGCAGGGGTGACGCTCCGAGAGGGACTCGAGCTTGGAAGTGCCTTCGCGGGCCTCGCTTCGGTTGCCTGCGCCTGTTCGGGCGCGGGAGCGTCGAACAGGCCCGGTGCGTCCTGATTGCCGGCCTTGCTGCGAGCCATGGGTGTGCCGCCTGCTACTGCCCTTTGTAGGGCTTGAAGAAGCTGTGGAGGTAGTTGTGCCGATGCGCCCAGCGGTGTGCGCGGCGCAGGGCTTCGTTGGAGATAATCTTGCCGCCCGCGGTGACCTTGACCGCCTTGTAGCCTTCGGCGGGCAGCATGGGTGCGTTGTCGGAGACGTTGACCTCGCAGCCCTCGGTGGTCAGGAAGCCTCGGAGGCCGTCGTAGCCCTTGGGCTTGGACTTGGGTGTGACGTAGACGTAGAAGTCGCGGCTGCCAACGATCTCGAAGAAGTGCTCGTCGGCGACGTCGGTGCCCTTGCCCGATCCGGTCTTGAGCTGAGCTCTCGTCATTCCGCGGTCGTGCATGCTCATGGCGCTGTCTCCGGCGGTGCGCTGTCGCTGTCCCCAAGTGTCAGCAGGGATTGTACCAGGGAGCGACCCTGGGCCCGCTCGCCGCCGCTCAGCGATGGTGGACGCCGACGTTCCCACCCACCCGCGTGCCGCTTGGGCAAGAGCGGGACACCCTTTCCCACTGCCACGAAAGAACGCCACCCTGCACCCGCGGGACGACTCGACAGTCGCGCTGGGCGTCCGCTCGGGCGAGGATTGGAGAGGAGGTTTCAATGCTGGCGTCTGCATCGCAGAACGGCAGCGAATTACACGCGCCCCACTGCCACGTCGATGCGCCGCGAGAGCGCTAGGTCCATCGTGCCGTCGCCCTCGGCGGCGATGCACTCGCGTAGCTCCTCGCGATTCTTTACGCCAAGCACGATTGTAGACGGGCCGTTGATCGACAGTGCGTATTGGTGAGCTAGGAACGCGGGCGTCTGCCCGAGCTCCGCGGCGATGGCGCGGAAGGGCGCGGCGCGGTCGAAGTCCAATGTGTCGGGGTTGTCAGCGGGTAGCTCGCGATCAAGCCTCGAGGTAAGCGCGCCTGCCTGCACCGCGCGGATGCCCATTATCGTGACGCCGTTGCGCGTGGCCGCGGCCATGATATCGCGTGGGACCGGCGGGCCATCGTAGCGCTTGAGGCCTCCGGGCGAGTCCAGCAGGTTCGCCATGATCTGCATGTAATCCGGCCGCACGCCAGAGTCCAGGGCAGCGATGAGCACGGAGGGAATGCCGATGCCGGTGAGGCCCCAGGCGCCGATCAACCCTCGCTGTACCAGGTTCTCGAAAGCAGGAACGATGGCGCTCTCGACGACGCTGCGCCCGGAGCGGCCGTCGCCGACATCGGCATCGGAGACGACCAGGTTGTGCAGGAACATGACGTCCACATGGTCGAGCTTCATGCGCTCGAAGCTGCCACGCAGGCTCTTCTCGAGCAGCGCCGGCACGTCCGCCGCCGGCATATCGCCCACCCGGCACTTGGTAGTGATGCGCACGCCATCAGGCAACTTGCCGCTAAAGGCCTCGCCCACAACCTTCTCCGCCTCTCCATCGCCGTAAGAGGGCGCCATGTCGAGCAGCGTGATGCCAGCGGCTGCGGCCTCCCGCACCGTGGCCACGGCCTCATCCCAGGTGGTTGTGCCGAACACGCGGCCGATGCCACCACCACCGAGCGTATAGGCGCTGACGGTGCCAAGCTTGCCGAAGGGACGTGTGTTCATGAAAAGCCTCGTTTGAGGGCAAGCTGCGCCTGGTGCTGCCGCGGGGCGTTAGTCACGCGTGCATTCCCACCCTCCCACCCGCGGAGCGTCTGGGTCAAGGGGTAAAACCACACGCTCCCGCTCTGTGATAGGGGCGCCCCGTTTCCACTTAGACGCCGGTTAGTTGCTGCTACGCTGGAGCGCTGCAAGCCGCTGCCCTTAGTCCTGAGTTGTCAGGCGCACAATCAATACTCTCGAGCCCAGTCCACTTCGTTGATTAGCGTCTTGCCCTCGAGGAACAGGCGTAGGTTCTCGCAAAGGAGCTGAATGGCGAAGGATTCGTCGACGTCGGTGATGCCGGAGTTGTGGGGCGTCATGACCACGTTGGGCATGGCCATGAGCTCAGGGTCGGGCAGAGTAGTCCACTCGTCGGTGAACACGTCGAGGTAGGCGCCGCCGAGCTTGCCGGAGCGCAGGGCGTCCTTGAGCGCGCGGTCGTCAATCACCTCGCCACGGGCCACGTTGAGCATGCAAGCGCCGTCCTTGGCGTGGGCTAAGGCGTCGGCGTTCAGGAAGCGCTCGGTCTCGGAGGTCAGCGCGGTGGAGACGCAAATGTAGTCGGACTTGGCCAGCAAGTCGTGCAGCTGCGATGGCGGGTAGAGCACATCCACGCCGTCCGCGTTCTCGATACGCTTCGTAGCAGAACGACGGGTTGCGAGCGTGCGCATACCCAGGGCGCGGGCGAGCCGTGCGACGTGCGTGCCGATACCACCGAGACCGATCACGCCCATGGTCTTTCCGCGCAGCAGCTTGTAGCGGAGCGGCGCATCGTCCAGCATGCCGGCGTCGGTCTGACGCACGGCGGTGTGCAGGTGCTTGGCGAAGAGCATGGCGTTGGCGATGACCATCTCGGCGATGGGCAGCGCCTCGACGTAGCCCCTTGCGGAGGTGAGCTTGATAGGCTTGCCCCACAGGTCGGAGCCTCTGAAATCGGAGATGCCTGCGAAAGCGAACTGGACCCAGGTCAGGTTGGGCATGCGGGCGTGGAGCCGCTTGGGGTAGGGGATTGAAGAGACGAGGACGTGGGCCTCGCGCAGAAGCGTGTCACGCTCGCTGGGTGAGAGGCTCATCGAGGATGGATGCTGGCGCCAAAGACCGCCGAACTCGGGAAAGACGCCCGCGTCGTCGGCGAGCGCTTCGGGCGGCGCATAGGACACACTCAGCCTGTCGGGAGCGACCGCGGCGATGTCGTCGAGCGACATGGGCTTGGGGTCGACCATGAGCAGGACGTTCAGCTTGTCGGGCTGGGAGTTGATTGCGGCTGTTTCCATGGGAGGAACCTGCGTGCCGGCCTGGGCCTGCCTAGAAGCGCCGGGCGGACGCCTGCTGGGCCTCTGCCGAAAGCACCGGACGGTCGGTCCCCGCCTGCAGATCCGGGCCTGCGGCCTCCTGCCAATCGAGGCCCTCGTCGAGGATCGTCGTGGCCGTGCGGACGCTGTACGCCTGCGGGTCGTCGACACCCGGCGGGATTGTGCCATGGTCGCGCAGCGCCTTCGCGGCATTGATGAGACGCCGGCGCGTGCGGATGATCATCGCGTCGGCGGTGCCGAGGTGCTCCTCCGTGCGGTCGACGACGTGCCCCATGCTCTCGAGGATCGCCTTGTCCTGTAGATTGATCGACGGGATGCCCGAGTAGCGCTTGTCGATCTGCGCCTGGTGGTCGTTGAAGTAGTCGTTCTCGCGAGAGGCATTCAGTCGCCAGTGGGAATAGGGGTCGGCAGTCCATTCCACCCAGCCGCCCGGATCGGGCATGAGCAGGAAGGTGCGCTCCTCGTCGGTGAGAGGGCGTACGGGGTTCCAACGCACGTCCCACTTGTACACATTGTTGTCATCGAGCGGTACCCACCACTGGATCGGGCACTCGGCGAGCCCGACCGGCGCGAACATGCCGTAGAAGGGCATCAGGAATTGGGTGATGCGCCAATACACCTTGCCTGGCTCCTCCTTGCGCCCAGCGGCATATCGCACGCCGGCCTCCGTCGTCACCACCTCCATCTTCGGCACGTTGTCGTTGAACGACAGACCGCGGTTCTGCGGGAACGGTCCCGGGAATTCGGCGTTGCCGTCGAGCGCGAGTCTCGTGTGCAGGAACGAGAGATGCGAGGAGTCGATGTTGCCCTCTAGCCCCTGCACCCAGTTGGACTCCTGCAGGTCGCGCCGGATGTCGACGTGGCTCTGGGGCAGCATGTTCCACTCGAGCTCGGGCAGCGGCGGAGGCGTCGCGCGCGGGCCCATGTAGGTCCAGACCACGCCATTGCGCTCGACGCAGGGATACGCTGCCTTCAGGCGCACCTTGTCCTTGAAGTTGGAGTACGCCGGCTCGTTGGGCATGTCGACGCACCGCCCCGTGGCGTTGTACATCCACCCGTGGTACACGCAGCGCAACCCGCCCTTTTCGTTGCGCGACCAATACAGCGAGGCCCCGCGGTGCGGGCAGACCTCGGTGACCAGCCCAACGCGCCCCTCGGAATCCCTGAAGATGATGAGATCTTCGTGGAGCAGCTTCATGCGCTCGGGCTTGGAGTCGTTCTCGGGCAGGTCGGACGAGAGGTAGATGGGCATCCAGTACTGCCGCATCAGATTGCCCATGGGTGTGCCCGGCTTGACCTGGGTCAGGATCTCGTTGTCATGGGCGGATAGCATGCTTTGCTCCCCTTATCAAAACCCGGTTTACAGCTCAGGTATGCACTCGGTGAGTTCGGCCCAGTCGTCGTTGATGGGCGAGGCTTGAATCTTGCCCTTGACGACCCCATAGAGTTGCTCGGGCATCAACATCTAGTCCTCTTCGAGGGTGGATGTGTCGCCTTCGGGCAGGCCAAGCTCGCGGGCCTTCAGGAGGCGGCGCATGATCTTACCGGAGCGTGTCTTGGGCAGGCCAGCGATGATCTCAATCTCACGCGGGGCGACCGCCGCCGCCAGCTTTCCTCGGGCGAAGCGCATCAGCTCGCGCCGCAACTCGTCGGTGGCCTCGTAGCCCTCCTTGAGTGACACGAACGCCTTCACGACCTCCATGGCGATGGGGTCAGGCTTGCCGATGACGCCGGCTTCGGCCACTGCGGGGTGCTCGATCAGGGCGCTCTCGACCTCGAACGGGCCCACGAGGTGACCCGCGGTGTTAATCACGTCGTCGGAGCGTCCGACGAACCAGAAATAGCCGTCCTCGTCGCGCACCGCTTCGTCGCCGGTGATGTACCAGCCGTTGATGAAGCGCGAGTTGTATCGCTCGTCGTCCTGCCAATATCCCTGGAACATGGATGGCCAGCCGGGACGCACGGCAAGGTTCCCGTTGGTGCCATCCGGGACCACGTTTCCCTCGGCGTCGACGATGGCCGGCTCGATGCCGGGGATGGGGCGGCCCATGGAACCGGGGCGGATCTCCATGGAGTTGTAGTTGGAGATCATGATGGCACCGGTCTCGGTCTGCCACCAGTTGTCGTGGATCGGCAGGCCAAACGCATCCACACCCCAAACGACGCCCTCCGGGTTGAGCGGCTCGCCCACCGACGCCACGAAGCGCAGCGTCGACAGGTCGAACTGCTTGGGCGCGTCCAGGCCCGCTTTCATGAGCATGCGTACGGCGGTGGGCGCCGTGTACCAAACGGTGACTTTGTGGGTCTGGATCAACTCGTACCACTTGCGCGCGCTGAAGCCACCCTCGTAGATGAGCTGGGTCACGCCGTTTGTCCAGGGTGCAATCATGCCGTAGGAGGTGCCGGTGACCCACCCTGGGTCGGCGGTGCACCAGTAGATGTCGTCGGCATGCAGATCGAGACACCACTTGCCAGTGGCGTACTGCTGAATCACGGAGTTGTGCCGGTGCACCGCACCCTTGGGCTTGCCGGTGGTGCCGGAGGTGTAGTGCATGATGGAATAGTCGTCCGGCGTGGTGGACAGCGGCGCTAGCTCGTCGGAGGCCGCTGCCATGAGCGCGGCGTAGTCCAGGTCACCGTCGGTAAGCGGCAGGGACGACCGGGTGTCCTTGTTCACGACGATGATGTGCTTGAGGGCGGGCAGCTGGGGCAGGATCTCGTCGATCTTGGCACGCAGCTCTGGCTGGGTGACGAGCACGGAAGCGCCGCTATTCTCCAGGCGGTCCTTTACTGGGTCGGGACCGAAGGCCGAGAAAAGCGGGCCGATGATGCAGCCGGCCTTGAGCGTGCCGAAGACGGTGAAATAGATCTCGGGCAGGCGCTCCATGAAAGTGAAGACGCGCTCGCCCTTGGCCACGCCAAGCCCTGCGAGTACGTTGGCAAACTTGTTCGTCTCGCGGCGCATGGCGTCGTAGGTGTAACTCTCCGACTCGCCGCTCTTGCCCTCCCAGATCATGGCGAGCTTGTCGGCGTTGCCGTGCAGGCAGTGGCGGTCGATCGCCTCGTGCGCCAGATTCAGGCCGCCGCCGGGGAGCCAATCCAGCTCCTTCTCGATCTCCGGCCACCCTGTGGACGAGCGCGCCGCCGCCCAGTCGCTCAAGTTGGGCGAAACGGGGAACGAGCTCGGCTTGGTGACGGCGTCGTGATGCAGAACCATAGGAGCCTCCTTCGAGAGAGCGGCCGAGAGCCAGTCGGGACGCGCGCAAGCGCCAATGCCACGGCGCAGGCAGTGTAGGCGGGGGCCGAAACAGCGTCAATCGTGAGCGAAACCATGGGCGATGCGAGGAACGCTAGCTGCGCACAAGTTCGTCGTAGCAGATGTCGATCTCGGTCATCCATCTCTGGAGCGACGCGAAATTGCCGTCGGCGCCGTGCCAGCCGCACAGCCAGGCGCCGAGCAACGTGAACGTGGACAGCGGTGTGCCGTCGCTGCTGGGCAGGATGACCGCCACGTTCCGGTCATCGCCGCCTTGGAACTGGACCACCTCGAACTCGGCGCCCAACCCGGAAGTCGAACCGACGGTAGTGGGCACGCCGGCCACCTCGATGCTGAACAAGGCGGGCGTGGGCCAGTCTTCGGGTAGACCGGCCGATAGTTCGGCCGGCGTCGGGGTCGGCGGCACCAGTGTGGCCGTCGGGATAGCGTGATGGGCATGATGCCTGCTCTTATGCCGAAAGCGTCGGTTTCGACGATGTGCCGGGAAGCTAGATTCGGGCGTGCCGGGTGTCAATCGCGTATCGCCGCCTGCTAGAGTCTGGGTGCGCCGTGGCCACGAGCGGCTCTGGAGGTGATGCATGGAGTTGACGTTGTTGGGGACCGGCAGTCCGCAGCCGAGTCCCGTGCGTGCGGGACCTAGCCAACACTTGAGCATCGGCGGAGACTCCGTCCTCGTGGACGTGGGCAGCGGCACGGTGCGGCGCATGGTGGAGGTGAGTCTCGACGCGAAGGACGTAGATGTGATCTTCGTCACGCACATGCACTCGGATCACACCATCGACCTGGCCCACGCCCTTATCACTGGGTGGATTCGCTACCGCACGAAGCCCTACACCATCGTGGGCCCGCCGCAGACGAACGAGTTCGTCGCGCGGCTGCTGTACGCGTTTGAGTTCGACCTCAAGCTGCGCAAGCTTAACGAGCGCGTGGGCGCCGACGTGATGCGGGTGGAGGTTATCGAGGTCAACGATGGCGAGTCGTTCGAGCGCGACGGTTGGCGCGCCACGGCCGTCGCGGTCGACCATGGCTACGTGAAGCCGTCGCTGGGCTTCGTGTTCGAGGAGGACGATCGCAAGCTGGTGATCTCCGGCGATACGTCACCGTGTCAGGCGATTGTCGATGCGTCGCAGGGCGCGGACCTGCTGGTGCACGAGCTGATGCGCGCCACGCCCAAGGGCGATCCGCACGGCGCCGCCCTGGAGCAAGTGCCCCCGCTGCGTCGGCGCATTCTCGAATCGCACACCTGCCCCCACGACATGGGGACGATCGCCCGCGACGCCGGCGTGCCGAAGCTGGTGCTGACGCACCTGCCCGCCGACTCTGACGACGCGTGGGTGCGCGAGACGGTGGCGAGCACCTACCACGGCGACGTGACCGTGGGCCGCGACCTGCTGCGCATGACGGTTTAGTTGGACGGTGCGCCTGCGCTTCGCTACGGCCCCGGATTAAAGCTCGTCCCTCATGTGGGAGGACTCCGGGTAGTTCTTCGTGCGGCTTGCGGGTGCAGGGCAGGCGCCTTGCCGAGGGAGTAAGAGGGGCGCCCCTCTCGTGCCCAAGCATTCCGCGGGCGGGGGAGTGGGAACGGTGGGAATGATGCGCTTGTGTTGCTAAGCGGCAGCGAATGGGTGCATGGTCGGGCCCTGCCTGCTGAGTCGTTTGGCCGGCGGTGGTAGGCTAGCGGTAATCTGGGAGGAGGCGCGACATGCCGGACCTGACAATCAATGGCCACAAGCACCACTACGAGCAGGTGGGCACCGGTGCGCCGCTGGTGTTCCTCGCCAGCACGCGCTACGACAGCGCAGCGTCGTGGGTTGCCTACATGGAGAAGAACGCGAAGAGTTTCCGCGTCATCATGCCCGACCTGCGTGGCATGGCTGGGAGCGAGCACACGACCGACGTGACTGGGCCCGATTGGGTGAAGGACCTCGATGCCCTGTTGGGAGAGCTCGACACGGGGCCAGTTCACATGGTCGGCGCGACGCTCGGCTCGCGCGTGGCCACGCGGTTCGCGGTCGAACACCCCGCCTCCGTGAAGACGCTGACGCTAGAGGGCGCGATCGCGTACAGCTATCCGGAGGGCGATGCGGAGCGTGCGAATCAGCCGCAGGCGCGCATCGACTCGATGGTGCAGTACCATGGCGACGGCGCCCCAGCGGTCAACGAGTGGTACCTGGACCTCCATGCGAAGCCCGAGTTCCACGATTACTACGACCTGCGCAAGATTGCCGCTCAGGTGCAGGCGCCGACGCTGATTCTGCGTGGCGACTTCGACGACGACCGCCACCCGATCGCGCATTCGACTGAACTGCATACGCTAATCCCGAACTCGCGGCTGCAGATCTTCGCGAACACAGGTGGGTTCAACGGCATGACGAACCGGCCCGAGGCGGCCTGGGCGCTCATCCGGGAGCTTGCCGCTGAGAACGCGTAGGCAGGGTGCCTGGCACCCTGGCGTTGTTGCTCAGCAACAGCGCTGAGGCAAGCCAAACCGCCCCGGCATCAGTCCGGAGCCATAGCAAAGCCTAGGCGCATGGTCAAATACCCGGAGCGGCAAAAGCCGCGACGTTTTAGTCCGGAGCCGTCAGGCGCATAGGCACACCCACGCGTTAATCCAACCCAAACGGCACACTGAAGCGCTCGCCGAGAACGCGTAGCTCTTCGTAGACCGTGTCGATGAGCGGGATGCCGTTGGCGATGCGTTCGCGCTTGGTCTCGAACTCTGGTTCGCCGCTGACGTACACGCGCTCCACGCCGTTGGCGGGTTTGGCGGCGCGGATCATGCCGATGAGCCGGTCGATGCGCGAGCCGAACTCGTCCGGCGGCATGAAGTGGGCCACGTCGATAGCGATGTAGCAACCTGACTGCATCAGCGGGTCTTGGCCGAAGTGCTTTAGCGCGGGAGAGTCGAGTCCGTAGAGGCCGCCCGCCAGCACGCCGGTGAGCACCTCGATCATCGTGGCGAGGCCAAAACCCTTGTAGCCGCCCGCCCATTGCAGGTAGCCGTGCTGCAGCACCTCGGTGGGGTCGTCGGTCTGCTGGCCGTCACGGTCGAGCCCCCAGGTCGTCGGTATCTTTCCGCCCTGCTTCTCGGCGAACCGCAGCTTGCCCGCCGCGACCATGGACGTGGCCATGTCGAGGACGATGGGTTCCTCGTCGCCCGCGGGGAACGCGACGCTTATGGGGTTGGTGGCGTACAGCGGCGTGACGCCGCCGAAGGGAGGGACGATGGTTGGGCCGTTGTTCATGGCGATGCCGATGAAACCCTCTGCGGCGGCCATCATGGTGTAGTAGCCGACGAGGCCGGTGTGCGTCATGTTGCGGGAGACGGTCATGCCGATGCCGTGCTCAAGGGAGCGTTCCATGGACATGCGCATGCCCTGCCGCGCGACGAGCATGCCGAAGGCCAGGTCGCCGTCGAGCACGGCGCATGCGGCGGTCTCGGAGACGATCTTGATTGACGGCAGGGGGTTCGCGAGGCCGTTGGCGATCATCTCCACGTAGCCGGGCAGCCGGGTCGCGCCGTGGGAGTCGACACCGCGCAGATCGGCCTCGGTGAGGACGGTGGCGATGAACGCTGCGTCGTCCGGCGGCGTCTCCATGGCCCGCAGTACCCCGGCGACGAACTCCCGGAGCTTGGGGGCGGCGACGGCGTGGGTGCGGGACTGCGTCACTGAGCCACCGCTTTCTGCTCCGGCGTGATGGTGGCGAACAGGAAGTAGACGATGGCGGGCACGACGGAGAGGCCGCTCACGAAGAAGATGGAGAGATTGGAGCCGGTGAGCGTCACGGCCCCTGCCATAATCATTGGTGCCAGCGCTCCTGAGGCGAAGGAGGAGGCGAACATTAAGCCAACCACGGTGCCCTCGGTACCGGGGGGGGCGGCGTCCATGGCGGCGGCATTGGTGACGTCCTGCACTGACCAGAGAAACATGCCGGTGAAGGCGAGCGCGATCGCCAGCGGGATGCCAGAGCCGACTACGCCCATCACGTTCATCCCGACCGCGATGACCACCAGCGCGGTAACGATGGGGATGCGGCGTCCGATGCGGTCGGAGATGTATCCGAATGCTGGGCCAACCGCCACGCCCGCGAACGTGAGCAACGCGATATGGAAGCCGACCCCTCTGCTGTCCATCTCCAGGTCATTCGCCAGGTACAGCGGCAGGAATGCCAGCAGGCCAAAGTGGGCGAACGAGCGCGTGAAGTTCATGTAGGCGAGGTTGCGCAGAGCCGGGTAGCGAAGCAGCTTGAAGATGTCGAGCACCTTCGCGGCGGGGTGTCCTTCGGGCCGCTCTGCTGGTGGCGTGGCGGACAGGAACCAATAGAGGACGACGGCGAGGGCGACGGCGGGGATGAAGCTCCAAAGAACGTAGACCCGCCACTCGTCCGCCAAGAATACGGCTAGGATGAAGCCAACGCCGACAGGGCCGAGGGCCTCGCCCGCCCCTGATCCGGCTCCGTGGAAGGCGATGGCCATACCTCGGCGCTCGGGGAAGCGCGTGCTGAGCATGGAGATGGCGGCGGGATGCCAGAACGACGCTGCGACTCCAGCGAAGGCGATGAGCAGCACGACCGGCCAGTACCAATGCGTTAGACCGGCGAGCATGTAGCAGGCCGCGGTGACCACGAGCGAAATGGGCAGGAGCAGGTTCCAATGCCTGCGAAGCTGGTCGGTGATGTAGCCGACGAAGAAGTTGGGAAGGCCGCCGCCCACCTGCCGGATCGTCACGAGCACGCCGACGCCGACGGCGGTGAGGCCATACTCACGCTCGATCAGCGGGAGGAAAACGGCGAAGGCGGCCACGTACCAGTGCTTGATGCCATGGCCGACGGCGATGGTTGCGATGTAGCTCGGGCCCTTCGCGCGGAAGGACAGCCCGCCGAGCGCGGGGACGTCGGCTGCCATCGAACTTGGTGCTCCTCAGGATCTGGACGGGTTCTGGCGCTGGGCCACCAGGCTGTCCAGATGGCCAATGATACGCCGGTTGGCTGGCTCCTCAAAGGGCCGTGCCAGCTGGGGCAGCTTAGCCCCTCGGACCATCTCGCAGTCGGTGACCTCGGCGATTCCGGCTAAGGCCATGCCTATGGCTTTCGCCGAGAAGGGAAACGTGTCGGCGTACCACTCTTGGTGCGGTGATGCTCGTAGGCGAATCTCATGAGATATTCTCGATCTCAGCGATGGCCTGGGCGAGGTCCAAGGTGCCGCGGTAGATGGCGCTACCGACGATGGCCGCCTCAGCGCCCAGCGTCGCCAGCGTGTGGAGCTGCTCGATGTTGGCGATGCCTCCGGAGGCTACGATTCGCACCTCCTCACCAGAGGTGGCGGCCTCGGCGACGATGGCGGCGACCGCGTCGTAGTTGGGCGACGATAGCATGCCGTCGCGTGCGATGTCGGTGTAGACGAAGCGCCGGATGCCCGCTTCGGCCAGCCGGCGCAGCAGCTCGGCGGCCTCCACGTCGGTTCTGGTGGTCCATCCGCTGACAGCGACCATCCCGTCATGGGCGTCGAGCCCGACGGAGATGCAATCCGCACCGTGCAAAGCCACCGCACTCGCAACCAGCCCCGGATTCTCGACCGCCGCTGTGCCGAGGATCACTCGGTCCACCCCGGATGCGATGGCGGACGCAATCTGGTCCTCGTTACGCAGTCCGCCACCCACCTGCACAGGCACGGACACGGCGCCGGCGATGGCTCGCCAGAGCGCCGCCTGGGTGGGCACACCGTCGAGAGCGCCGTCCAGGTCGACGACGTGGATGCGCGACGCACCTTGGGCGGCGAATCCGTGCGCGACTTCGAGTGGGTCTTCGGCGAAGACCGTCTCCTTCGCGTAGTCGCCCTGACTGAGGCGGACCACTTTGCCGTGGCGGAGGTCAATAGCCGGAATGATTTGCAAGGCGGACGCTACACGCTCGTCTGGACCAGGTGCCTGACGAAGTTGTCGTACAGCCGGAGCCCAATCTCGCCGCTTTTCTCGGGGTGGAATTGCGTGGCGACCATATTGCCGCGTGCCATGACGCTGGCGAAGCGCACGCCGTAATCGGTGGTGCCCGCGACCCAGGAGGGGTCCGTGGGCGCGGCGTAGTAGCTGTGTACGAAGTAGAAGTAGCTGCCGGACGGAACACCGTCGAAGACCGGGTGGGCGGTATCAAAGTCCACGGCATTCCAGCCCATGTGCGGAACCTTGAGGCCCGGTCCGAGCCGCTTCACGGTGCCGGGCACGATGCCGAGGCCGGGCGTGTCACCCTCCTCCGAGCGTTCGAGCATGAGCTGGAGGCCGAGGCAGACGCCGAAGAATGGCTTGCCGCTGGCGACGGTGCGGCGCACGGCCTCGCTCATGCCGGTGCTCTCGAGCGCTGCCATGGCGGGCGACGACGCGCCTTGGCCGGGGAACACGACGGCGGCTGCGTCTTTCAGGACGGCCGGGTCGTCGGTGAAGACAGCCTCGTGGCCGAGGTGCTCGAACGCCTTCTGCACACTGCGCAGGTTGCCCGCTCCGTAGTCGATGATGACGATGGGGTTCACCGGTTGATTCTAACTGCGCGCCTGCGCCTGCGGCTACGGCTGAAGTGTCCGTAGCTTCTCGCCGCTCCGGTGGGCTCAACTGTGCACCTGGGCTTCACTACGGCTTCGGACTAAAACCGGCAGCTGGCGGTTTGGCTTGCCTTGGCTGGCGCGACGCGGGTCACGGACGCAGCGCGGCCGCCCTGCCGGGGAAGTTAGGGGGCATCCGTGTTCCATTGGGGGTAAGACCACGACGTCCGCCATCGCAACGCGGCAGCGAGTCCGTAGCAGCAGGCGTACAGTCCAACTCCGCCCCGAACTACGCAACCTTAATCGAGCACCGGCATCTTGCGGATCAGCGTGGAGTCGATGCTCGCGATGCTGGGGCGGCCTGCCAGGATCATGGTCTGCTCCAGCTCGTCTCGCAGGATATCCAGCACCGAGCTCACGCCATCCTCGCCGTCGAGGGCAAGACCGTAGAAGATGGGCCTGCCGAAGAGTACGGCGCGGGCCCCCAAGGCGATCGCCTTGGCGACGTCGGTGCCGCGCCGTATGCCGCCGTCGAGGAAAACGGGCAGCTTGCCGTTTACCGCGTCGACCACCTCCGGCAGCGTCTCGATAGTCGTCATCGTGGTGTCGAGGTTGCGCGCGCCGTGGTTGGAGACGATCAGGCCGTCGAGTCCGTTGTCGGCGCACAACTTGGCGTCCTCTCCGGTCATGATGCCCTTGAAGATGAGCGGCAGCTTGGTGACGGTTCTCAGCCAGGCGACCTCCTCCCAAGTGGCTCCGGGGTCCGTTTGCCCCCGGGAGCTCTGGGCGGAGTCGAAGCGGCCCTTGGGCGCGGCCTCCTGGGCCGCCTTGACCTGCTCGGGGGTGTAGTTCGCCCGCCGGCCCTGCTTGTAGCCGTTGCGTATGTTGCGCTCGCGCTTCGACGGCCAGCTTGAGTCTAGCGTGACGATGATTGCATCGTAGCCTGCGTCCTCGGCGCGGCGGACAATTTCCACGGTCTGCTCGCGGTTGCGGTAGAAGTAAGCCTGGAACCATTTGGGCCCGTCAGCGGCCTCGGCGACGTCCTCGAGCTTGTGCCCCGAGTTGGCGCTGATGCCGAGGACGGTGCCGAACTTGGCGGCGGCGCGCGCAGAGGCGAGCTCGCCTTCGGGGTGGGCCCTGGTGTGTCCTCCCGCGGGAGCGAGCATGAAGGGTGCGCTGATGGTTTTGCCGAAGACGGTCGTGGTGAGGTCGGCCGCGTGGGTGCCGGTGAGCACGCGTGGGCGAAGAGCGATGTGCTCGTAAGCTGAGCGGGTGCGCCGCATGGTAATCTCGTCGGTGGCGGCGCCCTGGACGTAGTCGAACTCATGGGGGTGCATGCGATTCTGCGCCGCGGCCTCGTACTCGAATAGGTTGATGGGGGTGGTGGTCATGGTCACTCCTCCAGGGTTGTTCAACTGTGCGCCTGCGCTTCGCTCCGGCTCCGGACTAAAGCCGCCGGGCGGTGTTGGTGCTGGCGCTAGGCTATCGCTCAGCAACAGCAAGCGGGTGCAGGGTAGCACCTTGTCCTAGGCGCCGCCGCCGACGAGATCCGGCGGCAGGTGGCGATCCTCGTATCTCGCGAGCATGAATGCGAGATCGGAAGTCCGGTTGAGGTAGCGGAGTATCTCCGGGTTCTTGAGGGCTCCGTGGTCGTGGAGCTCTACGGCACGCCGCTCAGCGCGCCGGAGGGCCGCGCGCGCGACGTCAAGCGCGGCGGATGCGGGGGAGCCGCCCGGCACGATGAAGCTGCGTGGCAGCTCCACCTGTGCGAAGAGTGTGTCGATGTCGCCCTCGAGAGCAGCGGTCATCTCAGGAGTGACGGCGGAAAAATGGGCCAGCAGTTTGTCGTAGTGAGCCGGGTCGGTGGCGAGTTCCGCGCCCACAGTGAAGAGCTCGCGCTGGAGGCGGTCGACGATGCTGCGCACGAGGGGATTTTCGGAGAGCGCCTTGGCCAGGCCGAGGGCGGACACCGCTTCGTCGGCGGTCCCGTAGGCCTCGGCGCGCGGGTCGGCCTTGGACACGCGGCCGCCGTAGAGCAGCCCCGTCTCGCCTTCGTCTCCGTACTTGGTGTAGATCTTGACCATGGGCTTGGCCGGTGCCTCGTGTGGGGCTTGAAGGGGGCGCTATGATACGCCGCGGTGGTGAGGTTGGCAGGCCGGGCGATTATAGCGATTACGGAGACATGTCGGCGGATGCCAACAGGATGGTCCGAAATGGGGCCTGACCAAGCGTGTCGAAAAGGGCATGGGCTAGGCGGTTGACACGTTCCTGAGCCTACTGTAGCATTACAACGTTCGCGTCCAAACGAGGCGCGAGGCATACTTGTGTGAAGGTTTAGGACAGTACGATGCCGACCGTAAATCAACTGGTGCGACACGGGCGGACGCGCTTGGTGAAGAAGACCAAGGCCCCGGCGCTGCGCTACGTGCGCAACACCCTGCGTAATCGGGTTTATCGCGGTAGCGGCAGCCCTCAGAAGCTGGGGGTCTGCGTGCAAGTCCGAACCGTAACGCCCAAGAAGCCGAACTCAGCTCTCCGCAAGGTGGCCCGCGTGAGAATGACCAACGGGATGGAGGTCACCGCCTACATCCCTGGTGAGGGTCACACCCTGCAAGAGCACTCCGTCGTCCTGATCCGTGGCGGCCGTGTCAAAGACCTGCCTGGCGTTCGGTACCACATCATCCGTGGTGCATTGGATGCTACCGGTGTCGATGGCCGCAAGCGGGGGCGGAGCAAGTACGGGACCAAGCGCTCCTAGATTCCTCGCTTGACTCCCAGCCCGCTGGAGCCTGAGCGACCAGCGGCGTGGGCAGCCCTGTGCAATGGGCATCGGGCATGCGTGGCGTGTATACCACCGCCACGCGGTTATGGGGTTTCGCGCCTCGGCAAGAGCCAGGGGGAACCGAGAAGCAGGAAGAGAAAAGAGGCAGGATGTCGAGGCGGCGAAGAGCGGAAGTCCGGGTTCCGGTGCCAGACCCCAAGCACAACAGTGCTGAGCTGGCTACGTTCATCAACCGGGTCATGCTGAACGGCAAGAAGACGGTTGCGCAGCGGGCCGTGTATCAGGCCCTGGACATCGTGCAGGAAGAGACGCACCGAGACCCGATGGAGGTCTTCGAGCAGGCGATGCGTAATGCGACGCCCAACGTGGAAGTCAAGCCGCGAAGGGTGGGTGGCGCAACCTACCAGGTGCCGGTCGAGGTACGACCGTCTCGCCGGGTGGCGCTAGCGATGCGTTGGTTGATTAGGGCCGCGCGTGCACGCAGCGGACAGCCGATACGATCTCGCCTGGCGCAGGAGCTGATGGAAGCGTCCCGTGGGCAGGGTGCCGCGGTGCGCCGTCGTGAAGAGTTGTACCGGATGGCGGAGGCCAACCGAGCCTTCGTGCATTACCGCTGGTAGCAGCGAAGAGCGGATAGGACGAACGAAACAAGATGGCAGCAGCGGGAACAAAGAGTCTAGATCAGACTCGAAACACCGGGTTCATCGCCCACATCGATGCCGGCAAGACGACGGTCACCGAGCGGGTGCTGTTCTTCACGGGCCGCACGTACAAGATCGGCGAGGTTCATGAGGGCACTGCCGTCATGGACTGGATGGCCCAGGAGCGAGAGCGGGGTATCACGATCACCGCGGCCGCGACGCAGGCGGAATGGAAGGGCTATCAGGTCAATATCATCGATACCCCCGGCCATGTGGACTTCACGGCCGAGGTGGAACGAAGCCTCCGCGTACTTGACGGAGGCGTTGTTGTGTTTGATGCGGTGGCGGGCGTCCAGCCGCAGTCGGAGACGGTCTGGCGTCAGGCCGACCGTTACCACGTGCCGCGCATCTGTTTCGTGAACAAGATGGATCGAATTGGCGCTGACTTCGAGCGCACGATCGATTCGATCCGCCATCGCCTAGGCGCCGTGCCGATCCCGGTGCAGCTGCCCATCGGCTCCGAGGATCAGTTCGCCGGCGTCGTTGACCTCATCGAGGAGCGTGCCTGGTTCTTCGAGCGCACGGATGCTCCCGGCGAGTTGCGCGAGGGGCCGATTCCGGAGTCGATGTTAGAGCAGGTCGCCGGCGTTCGAGAGGAGATGGTTGAGCGTATCTCCGAGAACGACGATGCGCTGCTAGAGCAGTACCTGGCGGGCGAGGTGCCCACCCCAGAGGAGCTCAAGGCGGGCATGCGTCGGGTGACGATCGCCAACCGGGCTGTGCCGGTGGTGTGCGGGTCGGCGCTTCAGAGCCTCGGCGTGCAGCTGATGCTCGACGCCGTGATCGACTACCTGCCTTCACCCAACGACGTGCCGGCGGTGACGGGGATCCATCCGCAGACCAACGCCTCGATTGAGCGCCCCGCCGATGAAGAGGCTCCGTTCGCTGCGCTGGCGTTCAAGGTGGTCACGGACCCGCACGTGGGGCGGCTCGTGTACTTCCGGGTGTATTCGGGCACGATCAAGGCCGGCACGACGGTGTACAACGCCACCAAGGGCGTCCGCGAGCGTATGGGCCGCATCCTGCTTATGCACGCTAACCACCGCGAGGACGTGGAGAGCATCCACGCGGGGCAGATCGCGGCGGCGGTCGGGCTGAAGAATACGTTCACGGGCGAGACGGTATGCGACGAGCGAGATCCGATTGTTCTCGAGACGATCCGTTTCGCGGCCCCGGTGATTTCGGTCGCGATCGAGCCAAAGTCGCGAGCCGAACAGGACAGGTTGACGGATTCCCTAATCAAGCTGGCGGAGGAGGATCCGACATTCCTGGTCCGCTACGACAAGGAGACGGGACAGACCATCATGTCCGGCATGGGCGAGTTGCACCTGGAGATCTTAGTGGACCGTCTGCGCCGCGAATTCAAGGTAGAGGCGTCAGTGGGCAAGCCGCAGGTCGCGTACCGCGAGGCGATTACGAAGATTGCCAAGGCGCGCGGGCGGTTCGTGCGCCAAACCGGTGGCCGTGGGCAGTTCGGCGACTGCGAGCTGGAGCTGGAGCCACAGGTCGCGGGCACCGGTTACACGTTCGAGAACAAGATCGTGGGCGGTTCGGTGCCGAGAGAGTTCGTTCCGGCCATCAACAAGGGGGCCGAGGAGGCGCTGCAGACGGGCGTCATCGCGGGCTATCCGGTGATGGATGTGAAGGTGAAGCTGGTGGACGGCTCTTACCACGCAGTGGACTCGTCGGAGATTGCTTTCAAGATTGCCGCATCCATGGCTATCAAAGAAGGGCTTCACCGTGCGGGATCCGTTCTGCTGGAGCCGGTGATGGAGCTGCAGGTGATTACCCCGGGCCAATACCTGGGTGACGTGCTGGCCGACCTGAGCAGTAGGCGGGGCCGCATCAAGACCATGGAGGGCCAGGGCGATACGCAGGTGGTCGAGGCGGACGTTCCCCTCGTGGAGATGTTCGGCTACGCGACCGATCTCCGCTCGAGCTCGCAGGGACGAGCGACGTATTCCATGGAATTCGGACGTTACGAGCAGGCCCCGACGTCCACTGTGCAAGCAGTGGCAAGGAGCGCGTAAGAATTGAGTGAGGGAGGAGAGTCTTGGTAGAACAAGCGGCAGCACGTCCTAGAGCCGGTGGGTCGGAGAAGATCCGCATCGTGTTGCGGGCCTTCGACCATCGCTTGTTGGACCAGTCTGCGACGCAGATTGTGGAAGCGGCCGAGCGCACGGGCGCGGCGGTTGCCGGTCCGGTGCCACTGCCGACCCGCATCAAGCGGTTCTGCGTGATCCGCTCGCCTCACATCGACAAGGACTCTCGCGAGCACTTCGAGCTGCGCACGCACAAGCGTCTCGTGGACATCCTTGAGCCGAATCCGAAAACGATTGACGCGCTGACCAGGCTGCAGATGCCAGCCGGCGTAGACATCGCCATCAAGCTGTAGGAGCTTCGAGCGCACCGCATGATTGACGGGTTGATCGGTAAGAAGATTGGCATGACGCATCTGTTCGGTGCGGAGAGCCGCGTCGTGCCCGTCACGGTGCTCGAGGTGGGCCCATGCGTGGTGACACAGCTCCGCACCGAGGCCAAGGATGGCTACGAGGCGGTGCAGATCGGGTACGGCCGCGCCAGGCAGCTGAGCAATCCTGCACGCGGGCATCTCAGGGCGTCCGGTGCCGAGGTCAAGCATTTGCATGAGTTCGGTGCGACAGACCTCACGGAGTTTCACGTGGGCCAGACGCTGAGCGCGGCGCAGTTCCAGGAAGGCGACCTGGTCGACATCGGGTCCACGACCAAGGGACGCGGCTTCCAGGGCGTGATGAAGCGCCACGGATTCGGCGGTGGGAAGAAGACCCACGGCCAGAGCGACCGCGGCCGTGCGCCCGGGTCCATCGGTGCGGGTACCTACCCGGGCCGGGTGACCAAAGGTAAGCGCATGCCAGGGCACATGGGCAACCGGCACGTCACACAGCGCAAGCTTCGCGTGGAGCGGGTCGACCCAGAGCGGAATCTGATTATGGTGCTCGGCTCCGTGCCGGGTCCGCGCAACGTGCTGGTCACGGTGCGCTATGCCAAGGGCGAGCAGGTCGCGGAGCGTCTCGCGCCCCCTGAGTCCGAGGTTCCGGAGACGCCGGAGGTGGCCGAGGAGCCAACGGCGGCCGTGGACGAGGTCGTGGCGGAGGGCACCTCGGTGACGGAAGCCGAAGAGGTACCAGCCGATGAAGCGTCTGCGGATGCCGAGCCAGAGGCGGCTGCCGAAGAGGCTGCGGATGCCGAGCCCGAGCCTGGCCCCGAAGAGGAAGCAGATCCGGACGGAGAGGCCGGCGTCGGGGGGGGCGAGGAGTCCGCTGCGGACGAGCCAAAGGCCGACGAGCCCGCGGAGGAACAGAAGTAGCCATGAAGCTTCCCCTGTACAACCTCAAGGGCGAGTCGACCGGCACGACGGATGCGAGCGATGCCGTGTTTTCGGTTGAGGCCAGCCCGGATCTGCTGCACCAGGCGCTGGTGTACTACCAGTCGAACCAACGCCAGGGCTCGAGCAGCACGCTGACGCGCGCCAAGGTGTCTGGCGGTGGGCGCAAGCCGTTCGCGCAGAAGGGCACGGGCCGCGCTCGCCAGGGGAGCACACGCTCGCCGTTGCAGCGCCATGGTGGCGTCGTGTTCGGTCCGCACCCGAGATCGTACCGGCAGCGCATGCCCAAGCGGATGCGGCGCAAGGCCATTCTTGGGGCACTGTCCAGCAAGGCGGCGGCGGAGCGCATCTTTGTGGTGGACGGGCTTGAGGGCATCGACCCCAAGACGAAGACGATGGTGGAGCTGCTCGGCGTCCTGGGCATCAAGGGCTCAGCGTTGGTCGTGATGCACGATGAGCAGACCGAAGCGGCCCGAGCCACGCGGAACATACCGCGGACGAAGGCGCTGCGGGTGGAGCTGCTGAACATGCTGGACCTGATGCGATACGACGCATTAGTGATGACGGTCGGAGCGGTGCGTCAGGCCGAAACACGGTGGACGGGCACCGCGCGAATCAAGCCTAAGGCAGATCGTGAGGCCGCCACCTAGGCGGGACCGATATGCACGTATTCCAAGTACTCAAGCGACCGGTGATCACCGAGAAGTCGACGTTCCTGCAAGAGCAGAACAAATTCGTATTCGAGATCGCCCCAAGGGCCAACAAGTCTCAGGTGCGTGAGGCCGTCGAGCGGGCGTTCGGTGTGTCGGTGCGAGGGGTGAACATCATCCACACGCGCGGTGACCGCCATCGTCTCGGCAATGGCCGGTGGGCCGAGCACCGATCATCCAAGAAGGCGGTGGTGACCCTGGTTCCCGGGGACACCATTCAGCTGTTCGAGGGAGCGTAGCCGATGCCGCTGAAGCGATTACGCCCAACCAGCCCCGGCGTGCGAGCCGCGGTGCGCCCCGATTTTTCGGAGCTGACCCGCCGCAAGCCGCACAAGCCGCTGACCACGGGCAAGCACCGCTCCGGCGGACGGAATTCCCGCGGCAAGATGACCGTGCGGCATCGTGGTGGCGGTGCGAAGCAGGCGTGGCGGAAGGTAGATTTCAAGCGGGACAAGGCCGGTGTACCGTGCCGTGTGGAGTCGATCGAGTACGACCCCAACCGCTCGGCTCGGATCGCCCTGCTGTTGTACGCGGATGGCGAACGGCGGTACATCCTCGCGCCGGTGGGTGTGAAGGTGGACGATGCGCTGATGTCGGGGCCGGACGCAGAGATCCGCGTCGGCAACGCACTTCCGCTCAGGAATCTGCCAACCGGCACGCAGGTGCACAACATCGAGCTGCAGCCGGGAAAGGGCGGCCAGATGTGTCGCGGTGCGGGCACGGGCGCCCAACTGCTGGCGCGCGATGATCGCTTCGCGATGCTTCGGCTGCCGTCCGGCCAGATCCGGCGCGTGCCGAGCACCTGCATGGCCACCATCGGCCAGGTGGGCAATCAGGAGCACAAGAACCAGTCTCTGGGCAAGGCGGGACGGTCCCGTCACCTGGGCCGCCGCCCAACGGTGCGCGGCAGTGCGATGAACCCGAACGACCATCCCCATGGCGGAGGTGAGGGGCGTGCGGGCATCGGCATGACCCACCCGAAGACGCCTTGGGGCAAGCCCGCGCTGGGTCCCAAGACCCGACGGCGTTGGCACACCGACGTGTTCATCGTTCGCGACAGGAGGGCCAAGTAAATGTCACGGTCCATCAAGAAGGGGCCATACGTCCACCCGAAGCTCGCCAAGAAGGTCGAGCGCGCGCAGCGCACCGACAACAAGGTGGTGATCCGCACATGGTCGCGGGCGTCGACAATTATGCCGGACATGCTGGGTATGACGATCGCGGTGCACGATGGCCGCAGGCACATCCCCGTGTTCGTGACCGAGAACATGGTCGGCCATAAGCTCGGTGAATTCGCGCCCACGCGGACCTTCCGGGGACACACGTCGAAGTCGGAACGATCGTCGTCGGTGAGGCGATAGATGCCGGTGAAAGCAACAGCGAGGCAGCTCGGCATATCGCCGAAGCGACTGCGGCCCATGCTGCGGGCGTTGAAGGGCAAGGGTGTGCAGGACGCACTCGAAGCGCTGCGTTTCGCGCCGGGCCCGACTGCCGAGCACGTCGCGCAGGTGCTGCGCTCGGCCGCCGCGAACGCGGAGAACAACAACGGCATGGACCCCACCCGGCTCCACGTCGTCGGGGCGTACGCGGATCAGGCGGTGCAGATTCGCCGCTTTCGGGCACGGTCGCGCGGGCGGGTGGGGCATGTGCGGCGCCAGGCGAGTCACGTGACGATTTGGGTTGACCAGGCCGTTGATTAGATAGGGGTATTGATCTTGGGACACAAAACACATCCCATCGGCTTCCGCCTCGGTGTGATTAAGGATTGGCAGTCGCGCTGGTTCGCCGGCCGCAGCGGCGAGTACCGGGCGCAGGTGCTAGAGGATCTGAACATCCGCGACGTGATTAAGAAGCAGTACCCGGACGCGGGTATCTCCCGCGTGGAGATCGAGCGCAGCGCGCAGGACCTGACGGTCAACGTGCACACCGCTCGACCCGGCATCGTGATTGGTCGTGGCGGACAGCGTGTGGATGAGCTCCGTAAGGCGGTCGAGGGCGCAGCCGGCGGTAAGCGGGTGCGCCTGAACGTGCTGGAGATCCGTCAGCCGGAGCTCGATGCGTTCTTGGTAGCGCGGAACATCGCCGATCAGCTTGAGCGCCGCGTAATGTTCAGGCGGGCAACGCGCCAGGCAGCCCAGCGCACCATGCAAGCGGGCGCGCAGGGCGTGAAGGTGATGGTCGCGGGCCGCCTTGGTGGCGCCGAGATTGCCAGGAGCGAGAAGGTGATGGAGGGGCGTGTGCCGCTGCACACGCTTCGTGCCGACATCGACTATGGTCTCGCCGAGGCACGGACCAACATGGGGCGCATCGGCGTGAAGGTGTGGATCTACCGCGGGGAGGTCCTCGCGGAGCGTAAGCAGGAAGAGCCTGAAGCGGGCTTCGTGCCCTCTCCGGCTCCTGCAGAGGAAGCGAATGCTGCAGCCGAAGCGAACTAAGTACCGCAAGAATCACCGTGGGAACCTGCGCGGCATGGCGTTGCGCGGAAGCTCGGTAGCCTTCGGCGAATTCGGGCTGAAGTCGCTGGACGCGTCGTGGATTACGGCGAGACAGATCGAGGCCGCCCGGCGCGCCATCACGCGGCACCTTCGCCGGGGTGGCCAGGTGTGGATCCGGGTGTTCCCGGCCAAGCCCATCTCTCACAAGCCGCTTGAGGTACGCCAGGGTGGTGGCAAAGGCCCGGTGGAAGCTTGGGTGGCGGTGGTCAAGCCGGGGCGCGTGATGTTTGAGGTGGGCGGCGTACCGCCCGATCTTGCACGCTCGGCCCTGGCACGTGCGGCGCAGAAACTACCGGTGTCGACGCGGGTCGTCAGCCGTGATGAGCGGCTGGTAGCCGCCTAGGATCGGATAGAACGGAGCTATGAGAGCAGTTATCGAAACAGCCCGAGCACTCTCGGACGAGCGCCTCAAGGAAGAGGAGTTCAACACCCGTCTGGAGTTGCTCAACTTGCGGTTCAAGGTGGCGACGCGCCAGCTATCGGATGCGAGCGAGCTGCGTTCGGCCAAGCGGCGCCTCGCGCACATCCTGACGGTTCGCCGCGAGCGTGAGCTCGCCGGAGGGCAGGCATGACGCAGCAGGTGAACAAGCGTAAGGTCCGCGTGGGCCGCGTCGTCAGCAATCGCATGGACAAGACGGTCGTAATCGCGGTGGAGCGGCGTGCCAAGCACCCCCTCTATGGCAAGTCGGTACGGCACCTGACCAAGTTCAAGGCGCACGACGAAGAGAACCAGTTTCAGGTCGGCGACGTGGTGCGCATTGTGGAGTCGCGCCCTCTATCCCTCACCAAGCGGTGGCGGGTTGCGGAGCTGTTGGCTCGCAAGGAGATTCCGGAGATCGCGCCGGTCGAGGCGACGGATCCAGAGCCGGAGATGAAGGCCCCGACCCCCACGAGGCGCAGGAAGTCCCGTGCCTCACAGGCGGCCGCGGTGCCAGCAGAGGCAGTAGTGGCTGAGTCCGCCGAGGAGCCCGCGACGGAGGAAGAGCCCGCCGAGGAGGCTGCGACGGAGGCTGAGCCCGCCGAGGAGTCCGCGACGGAGGAAGAGCCAGAGGCTGAGCCCGCCGAGGAGGCTGCCGAGGAGTCCGCGACGGAGGAAGAGCCGGAGGCTGAGTCCGCCGAGGAGCCCGCGACGGAGGAAGA
>Ga0315338_1000515_pt1 | contig 84776 bp, 87 predicted proteins | sample ASW8metaG_FD_204518 | JGI IMG/M metagenome (GOLD analysis project Ga0315338, IMG submission 204518) | Ammonia-oxidizing marine archaeal communities from Monterey Bay, California, United States - ASW #8 | ecosystem: Environmental > Aquatic > Marine > Coastal | place: USA: California | collected...
GAACCTTCAATAAAATTAATTTCTAGAATCTCTAAGCCTGGACGTAGAGTATATTCAAAAATTAAAAATCTGCCTTCGTATTTTAAAGGATATGGCACAACAATTGTATCTACTTCAAAAGGAATAATGACTGATAAAAAAGCAAGAATATCAAATCTTAGTGGTGAAATTTTATGTCAGATTTTTTAATATTATTTAATATTAATTTATATGTCTAGAACAGGAAATACACCAATAGAAATACCCGACGGTATTGATGTTACTCTAAATGAGTCAAATATTATTGTAAAAAATAAAACAGGGGAAAAACAATTTAAATTTTCTAATAATCTTGTTGTTTCAATTGAAAATAAAAAGATTTTAATTAAACCAAAGGATTTAAATAAAAAAACAAAAATGATCTGGGGAACAACAAGAAGTTTATTAAATAGTATTATTTTAGGATGTACAAACGATTTTAAAAAAACATTAAAACTTGTTGGAACTGGCTACAAAGCAATTCTACAAGGAAAAATTTTAAAAATAAGCGTAGGATATAGCCATGATATAGATTACCAAATACCAGAAGGCATTAATATTAAATGTCACGATCCTAATACTATTGAAGTTTCTGGTTCAAATAAAAACCAAGTAGGACAAGTTGCTGCCGATATAAGATCTTATAGAAAGCCAGAACCGTATAAAGGAAAAGGAATTAAATATGAAAATGAATATATATTTAGAAAACAAGGTAAAAAGAAATAATAAATGGATATAAAAAATAAAAATTTAGTAAAAAAAAGGAGAATAAGAGAAAAAATAAAAAAAAGATCTAATGATCGTTATAGATTATCTGTATACAGATCTTCAAATAATATTTATGCTCAAATAATAGATGATAATAAAGGGTCAACACTACTTTCGTTATCCACATTAGACAAAAAAATTAAATCTAAATTAAAAAACACAGGAAATAAAGAAGCAGCAAGTGAAATTGGAAAAAATTTAGCAGAAATGGCTAAACAAAAAGGTATAAAAAAAGTAGTTTTTGATAGAGGCAGTTATCTTTATCATGGAAGAATAAAAGCTTTGGCAGATAGTGCAAGAGAAGCAGGATTGGAATTTTAAATATGGAATTTAATATAAAAAAAAATCAACGAAATAATAATGATAATTTAATTGAGAAAGTTGTACATGTTAATAGAGTTTCAAAAGTTGTAAAAGGAGGCCGTAGATTTGGAACTGCAGCGTTAGTTGTTGTGGGAAATGGAAAAGGAAAGGCTGGTTTTGGAAATGGAAAAGCAAAAGAGTTTCCTGAATCAATAAAAAAAGCTACTGATAAAGCAAAAAAAAATATGAAATATTTTCCTTTGAAAAAAAATAGAACTTTTTATTACGATGTTATGGGAACTCATGGATCTGGTAAAGTTTTGCTTAGGTCAGCACCACCAGGGACAGGCATTATTGCCGGAGGCCCTATACGTACAGTTTTTGAAGCACTAGGAGTACATGACGTTGTTGCAAAATCCATCGGAACCACTAATCCACATAACATGGTAAGAGCAACTTTTGACGCTTTATCTAAATTAGATGATATAAAAAAAATTGCTGAGAGACGCGGTAAAAAAATAACTGATCTATATTTTAAAAAGAAAGAAAATGAAAAAAAATAACATAAGTAATAAAACGATTAAAATTACACAAATTAAAAGTTCTATTGGAAGAAATAAAATTCAAAAGAAACATTTAGTTGCGTTAGGTTTAAATAAAATTGGGGCTTCAAAACAAATTATATTCAACAAATCTACTGAAGGATTAATAAAAAAAATTAACCATTTAATAGAAATTGAGAAGGTTAAATAAATGCTTAATACATTAGTTAATTTAAAAAAAAAAAAAATATCAAAAAAGAGACTGGGTAGAGGAATAGGATCGGGAAAAGGAAAGACTTCAGGTAGGGGTCATAAAGGCCAAAAATCAAGATCTGGTGTTTCACTTAAAGGTTTTGAAGGAGGCCAAATGCCTTTATATAGAAGATTACCAAAAAGAGGATTTACAAATATTTTCAAAAAAAGATTCAATACAATTAATTTAATGCAGATACAAAAATTAATAGATAAAAAAAAAATAGAATCAAAAGAAGATATTACAACTGATATATTATTAAAGAAAAAAATTATAAAAAAGAAATTAAATGGAGTAAAAATTTTATGTAAAGGCGATATTAAGTCAAAAATTATTCTACATGTAGAAAAAGCAAGCAAAAATGCAATAAAGAAAATAGAAAGTATTGGAGGAAAAGTAAATATTATTAAGTTTGCTAATAATATAAAAAATAATAAAAATTTAGAAAAATCAGATGATTTAAAAAAAAGTCCTGTTAAAAAAGAAATTGATAAAGATAAAATAAAAAAATAATGTCTTCTTCACAATATATGAATTCAGAAGCAAATATGGGTGCTTTTAGCAAGGCTAAAGATCTCCAAAAAAAAATTTTATTTGTTCTATTTTGTCTGATAGTTTACAGACTTGGAACTTTTATTCCAATTCCAGGAATTAATTCAGAAATATTTCAAGAAATTTTTGATCAAAACTCAAGCGGTTTGTTAGGTATGTTCGATATGTTTGTGGGCGGTGCTGTTCAAAGAATGAGTATATTTGCACTTGGTGTTATGCCATATATCTCTGCATCCATCATAATGTCATTATTAACTCATGTTAATCCCACGCTTTCTCAATTAAAAAAAGATGGAGGTGAATTAGGAAGACAAAAAATTAATCAATATACAAGGTACGGCACTGTTTTGTTAGCAACTTTTCAAGGTTATGGTCTTTCAGTTGGACTTGAAAATATGGGAGGTGTAACAGGTTCAGCAGTTATAGATCCTGGTCTTTTTTTTAGACTTAGTACTGTTATTACTATAATAGGAGGAACTGTCTTTTTACTTTGGTTAGGTGAACAAATAACACAACGAGGAATAGGCAATGGAATTTCTTTAATTATATTTTCTGGTATAGTAGCAAATTTACCTTCCGCTATTGCTGGTACTGTTGAGTTAGTTAGAACTGGCGCTTTGTCATCATTTTTTTTAATAGCATTAGTGTTTTTCATAATTGTAATCTTTGTATTTATTGTTTTTATGGAAAGAGCTCAGAGAAAAATTTTTGTTCAATATCCAAAAAGACAAATAGGGAATAAAATGTATGGAGGAGAGGGTAGCCATATGCCACTTAAGTTAAATATGTCAGGTGTAATTCCCGCAATATTTGCATCTTCTGTTCTTCTTTTACCATTAACATTAAGCGGATTAACTGGTGGAAGAGGCCCAGGTTTTATAAATTTTTTGAGCACATATCTTGCTCATGGAAAACCATTATATTTAATTTTATATCTTTCATTAATAATGTTTTTCTGTTTTTTCTATACATCTATAGTTTTTAATCCAAAAGAAACTGCGGATAATTTAAAAAAAAATGGTGGTTTTGTTCCTGGAATAAGACCAGGGGAAAATACAGCACAATATTTTGATTATGTTTTGACAAGACTAACACTTGTAGGGGCTATTTATTTAGGATTAGTTTGTATAATACCTGAATTATTAATATCTAAATTTTCTGTACCTTTTTATTTTGGAGGAACAAGTTTACTCATCGTTGTTGTAGTTATGATGGATACTATTGGTCAAATACAATCTCATTTATTCGCACATCAATATAAGGATTTATTAAACAAAACTGATTTCAAAGGTGGTTTATAAAAATGATTGTAGTTCTATTAGGGCCACCTGGCGCTGGAAAAGGAACGCAAGCAAAAATAATTTGTAAATCTAAAGGATTTTTTCACTTTTCTACTGGAGATATTTTAAGAAATGAAATAAAACAAGGAACAACTATTGGAAAGAAAATAGATTTTATAATAAATGCAGGTAAATTAGTAGGTGATGATATAATTCTAGATATAGTTGAAAAAATTATTTCCAATGAATCTACAAAAAATAAAGGAATATTATTTGATGGGTTTCCTAGAAATTTAGACCAAGCAAATGCATTTGCAAAATTATTGGAGGAAAAAGAAATAAAAATTAATCTAGTTATTCATATACAAATTGAAAAAGATGAAATTTTAAAAAGAATTCAAAAAAGACAAGTAGAAGAAAATAGAAAAGACGATAGCATTGAAGTGCTGAAATCAAGAATAGATGTTTATTTAAAAGAAACAGCTCCATTAATAGATTTATATAGAAAAAAAAATATTTTAAAAACATTTAATGGGATGCAATCCATTGAAGATGTAAATAAAGATTTGAGTAAATCATTGGATGAATTACATTAAATTTGTAAAAATGTTAGTTTTTATTGACTTAAAATTATTAATTAGTATAATCCGTTTTATTTTTTAAGGTTTTCAATTGGCTAGAATATCTGGTGTAAATTTACCAACTAATAAACGTGTAAAAATAGCTCTTACATATATATACGGAATAGGTCCTACAACTGCAAATCAAATATGTAAAGAAGCTGGAATATCTGATGATAAAAGAGTAAGTAAATTAACTGATGATGAGGTTGTAAAAATAAGAGAGAATATAGAAAAAAAACTTAAAGTTGAAGGTGATTTAAGAAGCGAGGTTTCTCTTAATATAAAAAGATTAACAGATTTGGGAACCTATAGAGGACTTAGACATAGAAAAAAACTTCCTGTTAGAGGACAAAGAACACATACAAATGCTAGAACCAGAAAAGGAAAGGGTGTCGCAATTGCTAATAGAAAGAAAGTAACTGCATAAAATAAATATGGCTACTGAAGAAAAAGAAAATATTAAAACAAAAAAAGAAGATTTGAAAACGGATGAAAAAAAAGACGAACAATCTAAGTTAAAGTCAAAAAAAAGATTTCTTAAAAAGAAAGTCAAAAAAAATATTCCTAATGCTATAGCACATGTTGTTGCTACTTTTAATAATACAGTAATTAATATAACTGATATTAATGGTAATACACTATCCTGGTCTTCATCTGGGGTTAAAGGATTCAAGGGATCAAGAAAATCAACCCCATATGCAGCTCAAATTGCTGCTGCAGATGCTGGAGAAAAAGCTAAGTTTCATGGTGTTAAATCCTTAGAGATTTACATTAAAGGCCCAGGAGCAGGAAGAGAATCTGCTATAAGAGCTTTGCAATCTGTTGGACTAACAATAACTTCTATAAAAGATGTTACGCCTTTGCCTCATAATGGCTGTAGGCCACCAAAAAGAAGGAGAGTTTAATTTTAATAATGAAAGGAAAAGAAATGAATAAAGAAAAAGAAGAAAATAAAAAAAAATTAAAGAAGCCTGATACATTTGCTTTTAAGAACTGGACAGAATTAATAAAACCTACAAAAATAGATGTGAACAAAGAGGAAAAATCAAATATAGGTTCTGTAGTAATAGAACCTTTAGAAAGGGGCTTTGGATTAACTATAGGAAACTCATTAAGAAGAATTTTATTGTCATCATTACAAGGTGCAGCTGTAACATCAGTGCAAATTGATGGAGTACTTCATGAATTTACGTCTATACCAGGAATGATAGAAGATGTTACCGAGTTTATTTTAAATGTTAAATCATTAGCTTTAAAATTAAATAGTGACCAGCCAAAAAACATGACATTAAAGGTTAGCGGCCCTGGAGAAGTTAAGGCATCGCAAATTGATGCCCCAAGTGAAATTGAAATTATTGATACTGATTTAGTTTTATGTAATCTTAATAAATCAGCAAAATTAAATCTTCAGTTTACCGTGCAAAATGGCAAAGGTTATGTTCCAGCTGAACAAAAAAAAAAAGAAGATAAAGAAATCGGACTTATTTTTGTTGATTCAATATTTTCTCCAGTAAAAAAAGTATCATATAAGATCGAAAATTCTAGAGTTGGCCAAGTCACTGATTATGACAAATTAACTCTCAATGTTGAAACAAATGGAGCCATTGATCCGGAAGATTCAATTGCTATGGCTGCAAGAATTTTACAAGAACAACTACAATATTTTATTAATTTTGAAGAACCAGAGATCGATGAGAAATCTAAAGAAGAAGAAGCTGAAATTAAATTTAACAGAAATTTGTTGCGTAAAGTTGACGAGCTAGAATTATCTGTTAGATCTGCTAATTGCTTACGAAATGATAACATTATATATATAGGAGATTTAGTTCAAAAATCGGAAAATGATATGTTGAGAACCCCAAATTTTGGTAGAAAATCATTAAATGAAATAAGAGAAGTCTTAATGCAAATGGGCTTAAATCTTGGTATGGATATTTCAGATTGGCCGCCAGAAAACATTGAGGAATTATCTAAAAATTTAGACGAGAATCTATAAAATCATGAGACATAGAATTTCAAAATATAAACTTAATAGAACTACTTCTCATAGAAAAGCATTGCTTAATAATATGGCATTAGCATTAATAAAACATGAACAAATAAACACTACACTAGTTAAAGCAAAAAACTTAAGACCATTTGTTGAAAAAATAATTACACTTGCAAAAAAAGGTAATTTGGCATCAAAAAAAAAAGCTTTTTCAATTCTTAAAAATAAAAAAATTACTGAAAAACTTTTTACAAGCATTGTAAAAAGATATGAAACGAGAAAAGGAGGATATATAAGAATTCTTAAAAATGGTTTTAGATACGGAGATATGGCACCATTGGCTGTTATAGAATTAGTAGATAGAGATGAAAAAGCAAAGGGACTAGATTCAGGACCAGTGCAAAAAAAGAAACAAGAGGGCGAAACTAAACCTGATGAAAATGTTGCTGGTAGTGAAGAAAAAAAACAAGACCAAGCTAATGATCAAAAAATTCCAGAAAATGAATTAAAAGATAACCAAGAAATTTCTAAAAAATTAGATAAAAAAGTTGAAAAACCAAGAAATTTTTAAAAAATTAGAAAAAAAAAGGATAAATAAATGGCAAAAACATTTGAAGTTAAAAGATTATTAAGTACGGCTGGAACAGGTTATTCTTATATTATTAAAAGAGGTATAAAAGGAGAAAAGAAGACAAAATTAGAAGTAAAAAAATTTGATCCAAGAGCAAAGAAGCACGTTTTATTTAAAGAATCTAAATTACCAAGTCCAAAAAAACAATAAATTCGAATTTCAAATTTATTTTTCTGAGTCAGAACAAAGACTGGATAAATGGATTAAAAGAAAATTTTTAAGAGTTCTCAAAATTTATTATTCCATATACATTAAAAGGTGCAAAAAATTAAAAAATTAGTAGAATTATTTCAGAACATACTTAAGTAAACTCTTTATTTAATTTTCTTATGAAAGATATACTAAAATTATTGGAAGAAAAAAGAAAAAAAGCCCAAGACGGTGGTGGTAAAAAACGTATAGATGTTCAACATTCAAAAGGCAAATTAACTGCAAGAGAAAGAATAAATCTATTATTAGACAAAGAGTCATTTGAAGAGTGGGATATGTTTGTAGAACACAGATCAACTGATTTCGGAATGGCAAAAAATAAAGTACCAGGCGATGGGGTTGTTACTGGACATGGTACAATTAACGGCAGACAGGTTTTTGTTTTTAGTCAAGATTTTACAGTTTTTGGAGGTTCTCTATCAGAAGCACATGCTAATAAAATTGTAAAAATTATGGAAAAAGCAATGCAAGTTGGGGCACCTGTAATAGGATTAAATGATTCAGGTGGAGCAAGAATACAAGAAGGAGTTGATTCACTTGCAGCATATGCGAAAGTTTTTGAACAAAATGTTTTAGCATCAGGGGTAATTCCACAAATATCTGTCATTATGGGCCCTTGTGCAGGAGGAGCTGTATATTCCCCAGCTATGACTGATTTTATTTTTATGGTAAATAAAACTTCTTATATGTTTGTAACTGGTCCAGATGTTGTTAAAACTGTTACACATGAAAATGTAACACATGAAGAATTAGGAGGAGCTTCTACGCATACAACAAAATCAAGTGTTGCTGATGGTTCTTTTAAGAATGATATTGTTGCATTAAAAGAGATTAGAAGATTATTTGATTTTATTCCTTTATCTTTTAGAGAAAAACCTCCTATAACCAAAACAAATGATAAAGATAATCGAAGTGAAAATTCTTTAAATACAATAGTACCTAAGAATCCAAACAAACCTTACGATATGAAAGAAGTAATTCATAAAATTGTTGATAATGAAGATTTTTTTGAAATTCAGGAAAATTATGCAAAAAATATAATTACGGGGTTTGCACGTATGGATGGACAACCAATAGGTGTAGTTGCCAATCAACCATTAGTTTTAGCAGGTTGTTTAGATATTGATTCTTCAAGAAAAGCAGCAAGATTTGTTAGATTTTGTGATTGTTTTAATATTCCTATAATTACTTTTGTAGATGTACCAGGTTTTTTACCAGGCACAAAGCAAGAGTATGGTGGGATTATAAAGCATGGATCTAAATTACTATTTGCGTATACAGAAGCAACTGTTCCTAAAATAACTATAATTACAAGAAAAGCTTATGGTGGAGCATATGACGTTATGAGTTCCAAGCATTTAAGAGGAGATGTGAATTACGCATGGCCTACTGCTGAAATTGCAGTTATGGGACCAAAAGGAGCAGTTGAAATAATTTTTCGTGATGATTTAAAAAATAAGAAAAAAATTGAAGAAAGAACTGAGGAATATAGAGAAAAATTTGCAAACCCTTTTATTGCTGGATCCAGAGGTTTTATAGATGATATTATTCGCCCTGCTGGAACAAGAACTCGTATTTGTAAAGCACTAAAAATGTTAAAAAATAAGTTTTTGAAAAATCCACCTAAAAAACATAATAATATTCCTCTTTAAAATATAATGATTAAAAAGGTACTCATTGCAAACAGGGGAGAAATTGCATGTAGAGTAATTAAAACTGCTAAAAAGATGGGGATTGCAACAGTTGTTGTTTATTCTGAAGCTGATGAATTTTCCAGACATGTATTAGAAGCAGATGAATCAATATTTATTGGCCCAGCAATTGCTTCTGAAAGTTATTTATCAATTGAAAAAATAATTGATGCAGCAAAAAAAACTAACTGTGATTCCATACATCCAGGATATGGATTTTTATCTGAAAATTCAGAATTTGTTCAAAAACTATCAAAAACTGGAATAAAATTTATTGGCCCTAATATTGAAGCTATCAAAATTATGGGTGATAAGATTCAATCAAAAAATCTAGCTATTAAAGCTAAAGTAAATACTATTCCTGGTTTTAACAAAGTTATTAAAGATAGTAGACACGCATTAAGTATTGCAAAAGATATTGGATTTCCATTAATGATTAAAGCATCTGCTGGAGGTGGTGGAAAAGGAATGAGAATTGTAAAAAATACAAAAGAAATAAAAGATTCGTATCAATCAGCATCAAGAGAAGCGAAAACAAGTTTTGGAGACGGTAGAGTATTTATAGAAAAATATATTGAAAAACCAAGACATATTGAAATACAAGTTTTAGCAGATCAATTTGGCAATGTTATACATTTAGGTGAAAGAGAATGCTCTATACAAAGGAGACATCAAAAAATAATTGAAGAGGCACCTAGCCCAGTTGTTTCTACTAAATTAAGAAATGAAATGGGAGAACAAGCAAAAGCTTTGGCAAAGGAAGTTGGATATCAATCTGCTGGGACAGTTGAATTCATAGTTGATCAAAAAAATAATTTTTATTTTTTAGAAATGAATACAAGATTACAGGTAGAACACCCTGTAACTGAAGAAGTTACAGGAATTGATTTGGTCGAACAAATGATAAAAATTGCTGATGGAAAAGAATTAAAAATTAGACAAGAAAATGTAAAAATAAATGGTTGGTCAATGGAAGCAAGAATTTATGCAGAAGATCCAATTAGAAAATTTTTACCATCAGTAGGAAGAGTAAAAAAATATATAGAGCCTAAAGCTGAAAACAATGTACGCTTAGACTCAGGTATTATTGACGGTTCAGAAGTTAGCATTAACTACGATCCTATGCTTGCTAAACTAATTGTTAAGGGAAAAAATAGAAAACAATGCATTGATACTATTATTAAATCTTTAAATTCTTTTTATTTAAGAGGTTTTAATAATAATATTAAATTTTTAATTTCTATCTTTAAATCTGAAAAATTTTTTAAAGGCGATATCCATACTGGACTTCTAGATGAAGAATATAAAGATGGTTATAGTAACCCCAGTCCATCTAATAAATTATTAAAAACAATATTTATCCCTATTGCTTCATATATTGGATATCAGTTATTACAAAAAGAAATTCTCAATATTATCGATGAAAAAAAGAAATCTTATGTTTTAGTATTAAATAAAAAAAAATGTTTTATTCAAATTAAAGATACGGAAAAAGATTCAATTCAAATTAACTATAAAAATTCCATATTTAAAATAAAAAGTTTTTGGAAAGGAAATGAAGGTTTAGTTGAAGTTTATATAAATAAAATAAAATATTTATTTCAATTTGATAAATTTAAAAACCATTTTTCTATAACATACTTAGATTATTCAGTTGATTGTAGTTTTTATGATAAGGATATTGAAAAATTTGAAAAATATATGTTAGAAGAAGAAGTTGTAGACTTTTCAAAATATTTATTAGCCCCAATGCCTGGAAAAATTGTTTCTATAAATGTTAAGAATGGGCAAAAAATAAAATCAGGTGAAAATTTATTAATACTTGAGGCAATGAAAATGGAAAACTTAATAACAGCTACTAAAGATACAAAAATAAAAAAAATAAATGTTAAAGTTAATGATGCAGTAGAGGTTGATCAAATATTAATTGAATTTGATGAATAATAAAAATCCTATTAAAGTTGTTCATATTTTTATAACTGGTAGAGTTCAAGGTGTGTCGTACCGATGGTGGTTTCAGAATGAAGGTGAAAAAAAAAAATTAAATGGTTGGGTTAGAAATAGAACTAGTAATAGAGTTGAAGCAGAAATTACAGGTGAAAAAAATAATATAGATGAAATGATAGAAAAATGTAAAATAGGCCCTCCATTAGCTGATGTTGAAGAAGTTGTTATAAATTTTATAGATAATTTAACATTAGTTAATAAAAATATAAACGGAATAAAAATTCTTGAAACAATATAGATTTATCTTTATCTTCTAAACAATTTTAAAAATTTCGTTAATTTTTTTTTAATAAATTGCGGCCGTGGCGGAATTGGTAGACGCGCAGCGTTGAGGGCGCTGTGGGAGTAATCCTGTGGAAGTTCAAGTCTTCTCGGCCGCACCAAAGTTTTTTATTGAAAAACAGCAATTTACAAACAATATTTATGAATAATTTCTTAAAAATTCAAAATGAAAAAATTTATAAAAAAAATATTTAATAAAAGGACTGACTACAGTAAATTAAAAAAAGAAATTGCGCCAGTTCCACCAAAATTTATTAAAGCTTTAATGGATTCGATAAACTTAAGTTTAGTTGATAAAACCCAAAGTTTATTATCTGATTTAAGTTCAGGCGAAATTGCCAATATAATTGAACAACTAGATTCAAATGATAGAAAAAAATTAATATTTTTCTTAGGATCATCTATTGAGCCAGAAATAATCTTAGAATTAGATAAGGATATAAGAAATGAAATAATTTCTGTGGTTGGCGAACACACCTTTCTTGATGTTGTTTCAAAATTAGATACAGATGAATTAATAGTTATTTTAGAAGAATTAGATGAAAATAAAAGAGGGCAATACTTAAAATTACTTCCAAAAAAAAGTCAAAGGGAACTTGTAAAAAAAGGATTGAAATTTCCAGAAGATACAGCTGGCCGTATCATGTCAACTAACGTTGTTTCTGTTTCTGCTTCATGGACAATTGGAAAAACATTAAAATTTTTACGTAAAAAGAAAGAATTATTACCCGATGATATTTATGAAGTCTATATTTTAGATAATAAAAGAAAACCTGTAGGTACATTAAATTTAAATACAATTGTTAGATCAAGCAATAATACAAAAGTTAAAGATATTATGAACGTACAATTTAAAACTATTCCTATTGATACTGATCAAGAAGAAATTGCCCTAGGATTTAAGCAAAATAATTTAATAGCAGCACCGGTTGTAGATAAATCTGGTAAAATAGTTGGTCAAATAAATTCAGATGATATTATTGATATTATTCAAGAAGAAACAGAAGAGGATTTACTAAGATTAAGCGGAGTTCAATCCGGCGATACTTATAGCGCTGTACTTCAAACAATAAAATCTAGATTTAGTTGGTTGCTTATAAACTTATTTACAGCAATAGCAGCATCATTTGTAATTGCTATTTTTGAATCATCATTAAAGCAAGTTGTCGCGCTTGCTATATTGATGCCTATAGTTGCATCTATGGGTGGGAATGCTGGTACGCAAACATTAACAGTAGCAGTTAGAGCTTTAGCTTTGAGAGAAATTACAAGAGCAAATGCTTTACGTGTTATAGGAAAAGAATTTATGGTAGGTGCTATTAATGGGCTAATATTTGCTGTAATAATTGGAACAATCGCATCTTATTGGTTTGAAATGCCTTTATTGGGTTTTGTTATAGCTGCGGCAATGATACTTAATTTGATTATTGCTTGTTTATCAGGAATTTTAATTCCTTTAATTTTGGATAAAACAGGAATAGATCCTGCAATAGCATCCACTGTTGTATTAACAACGATTACTGATATATTTGGTTTTTTTACTTTTTTAGGACTAGGTTCTATATATCTTTTGTAATACTTTTATGATGCTAAGTTCAAATTTAGGATATCCAAGAATTGGCTCAAATAGAGAATTAAAATGGCTCCTTGAATCTTTCTGGAAAAAAAAAATAAATGAAATTAGTTTGTTTGAAAATATATCAAATATAAAAAAAGATAATTGGATAAAACAAAGAAAAGCAGGGATACATTTTATACCTTCAAATGATTTTTCATTATATGACCACGTACTGGACATGTGTTTAACCGTTGACGCAGTGCCAGATAGATTTAAAAAATTAAAGAATAAAAAAAATACACTGGAACTCTATTTTGCAATGGCAAGAGGTTATCAAAATGGACGAATAGACATTAAAGCCATGGAAATGACTAAATGGTTCGATACAAACTACCATTACATAGTTCCTGAATTTAAATCAAACCAAAAATTTAAGTTAGCTTTTTCAAAAATTATAGACGAGTTCTTAGAAGCAAAAAATTTTGGCATTATAACAAGGCCTGTGATCTTAGGGCCATTGTCTTTTTTATTTTTAGGTAAGTCAGCTTCTAAAAAATTTAATAGATTAAGATTATTAAGTAAATTAATCCCTGTTTATAAGGAAATTTTTAAATTACTTAAAAAATTTGGAGCAGAGTGGATTCAAGTTGATGAGCCAATATTATCATTAGATATAGAAAATAATATAAAAAAAGAATTTATTTCAACATATAAGGTTTTAAGTAAAGATTCTCCAAAAATTCTATTAACTTCATATTTTTCATCAGCTTATCCAAATTATAGTCTTTTAAAGAAAATTAACGTAGATGGAATTCATTTTGATTTAGTAAATACAGAAAATCATGATTTAAATAAAATTATTCAAAATTTTCCTAAGAATAAATTTTTTTCAGCAGGTTTAATTAATGGAAGAAATATTTGGAAAAATAATTTGTCAAAATCTATTGATACATTAAAAAAAATAAAAAGAAAAATAAGCAGCGAGAAACTCATTGTCTCTTCATCTTGTTCACTTTTACATAGTCCGGTAGATTTAAATAAAGAAGGAAGCATAGATAGTGAGATAAAAGACTGGCTTTCTTTTGCAGATCAAAAAATAACAGAGATAGTTTTTTTACAAAGATATTTTAATTCTAATTTATTACTAAATAGTAAATTTTTAATGAATAATAAAATTTCGGTAAAAAAAAGAAAAACCTCAAGACTTATACATAATAATACTGTAAAAAAAAGAATAAAATCAATTTCTTCAAAAATGTTAAGAAGAAAAAATAACTATTTTTTAAGAAAAATGGTTCAAAGCGAACTTAATCTACCTTTATTCCCTACAACAACAATAGGATCGTTCCCACAAACTTCGGAAGTAAGAAAATATAGATTAAAATTTAAAAGAAAAGAAATAAACGCAAAAAAATACGAAACTTTTTTAAAAAACGAGACAAAGAAAACAATTAAGTTTCAAGAAAGTATCGGGATAGATGTTATTGTCCATGGTGAGTTTGAAAGAAATGATATGGTTGAGTATTTTGGAGAACAACTTAAAGGGTTTATTTTTACAAAATTTGGTTGGGTTCAAAGTTATGGATCTAGATGTGTAAAACCACCAATTATTTTTGGTGATATTAACAGAACAAGACCAATGACTATTTTTTGGTCTAAATATGCACAATCATTAACAAAAAAGATTGTCAAAGGAATGTTAACGGGGCCAGTTACTATTCTTCAATGGTCTTTTGTTAGAGATGATCAACCAAGAGAACTTACGTGCAAACAAATAGCATTAGCTCTTTTAGATGAAGTTTTAGATTTAGAAAAAAATGGATTAAAAATTATACAAATAGATGAGCCCGCACTAAGAGAAGGGTTGCCGTTAAGAAAGAATGAATGGAGTTCATATTTAAGATGGGCAATAGATTCATTTAAAATCGCATCATCTTCTGTCAAAGATGAAACACAAATACATACCCATATGTGTTATTGTGAGTTTGATGATATTTTAGATTCAATAGAAAAATTAGATGCAGATGTTATATCAATTGAAACTTCAAGATCTAATATGGAGTTATTAGACTCTTTTAAAAACTACAAATATCCTAATTCTATCGGACCTGGTGTTTATGATATTCATTCACCAAGAGTCCCAACTTTTTCTGAAATAAAGGTTTTATTAGAAAAAGCTCAAAAATACTTGAATAAGGAAAAAATTTGGGTGAATCCTGATTGCGGTTTAAAAACAAGAGGATGGCCAGAGGTAAAAAAAGCCCTTAAATCTATGACAACCGTTGCGAAATCATTACGTTAAATAGTACTATATATAGTATATAATAAATACTTGATTAAATCATCTAGTATGGTATTGTATATATAATTCAATATGTAGTATAATATGTGGTCAAAAGAACAAGTTGATATATTAAAGAAGCTTTGGAATAGGGGAGAGCCTGCTCGTATTATTGCTCTACAATTAAGAACCACTAGAAATGCTGTTATTGGAAAAGCAAATAGATTACATTTACCGAAACACCCAAGTAGATTAGAAGATAATGACGAAATAATTTACGAAGAAAGTAATAACGTCGAAGAATTATATCAGCCTAAAATATGTTCCCATTCAACCTGCACTATGACAGCCCAACCGGGACGCGAATATTGTGCTTTTCACTGTAGACTAATTATCGAAGAACAAAAAAAAGAAAAACAAGCAAGTTAATTTTTCTATTTTCTTTTAGTAGAATATTAAAATGCTAATAGAAAAAGATAAATCATCTTTATTGATTATAGATGTCCAAGAAAAATTAGTTTCTGTGATGCCTAAACCTCATACTTTTATTGATAACATAATTAAATTACAAAAAGCCGCAAAAGCTTTATGTATAGCAACTGGTTGTTCAGAACAATATCCTAAGGGCTTAGGTAAAACTATAAAAAAAATAAAAGAGAACTTAGATAATAATTATTTTCATTTAGAAAAAACAGAATTTTCAATTACAAAAAATGAATTAGAATTAATTGGACTTCCACATTTAATTATTTGTGGAATAGAGGCCCATGTTTGTGTTTTACAAACTGCAATTAATTTAGCAGTAGATAAAAAAGTTTATGTTGTCCAAGATGCTATTGCTTCAAGAAATGAAAAAGATTATTTATTGTCACTTAATAGATTAGATAAACATCCAAATATTCAAATAGTAAGTTGCGAAATGGTTTTGTTCGAATGGTTAAGAACATCTGACCATCCTGATTTTAAAACCATCTCACAACTTATAAAATAATTTAAATATCGTAATACAAAAAGAACTCATGCGGATGAGGTCTTTGATTTATTTCATCCACTTCATTCTCTCTTTTATACGCAATCCAAGTATCTATTACTTCTTTAGTAAAAACATCTCCTTCTAACAAGAATTTATGATCTTTTTCAAGAGCATCTAAAACTCCTTCTAAAGATCCTGGCACAGTTTTAATTCTTGATAATTGTCTTTTAGTCATACTAAACAAGTCACCCTCGGTTGGTTTTCCAGGATCAATTTTATTTTTAACCCCGTCTAAACCTGCCATTAATATTGCTGCAAAAGCTAAATAAGGATTTCCAGATGGATCTGGACATCTAAACTCAACTCTTTTAGCTTTCGGACTTTGAGAATACATTGGTATTCTAACTGCAGCAGATCTATTTCTAGCTGAGTAAACTAAATTAACAGGAGCCTCAAAACCAGGAACTAATCTTTTGAATGAATTAGTTGTAGGATTTGTAAAAGCTAATATAGCAGGGCCATGTTTTAAAATACCACCAATATAATGAAGCGCCATATCACTTAAACCAAGAGCTTTATCTCCGGCAAAAAGTGGTTTGCCACTCCTCCAAATACTTGAATGGCAATGCATACCAGTTCCATTATCATTCCATAAAGGTTTAGGCATAAATGTCGCAGTCATACCATAATTTTTTGCAACATTCTTAATAATGTATTTATACATCATCATTTGATCAGCCATCTTTGCAATTGGCTCAAATCTCATGTCTATTTCTCCCTGACCTGCAGTTGCAACTTCGTGGTGGTGGCATTCAATATTTATTCCACAATCTTCCATAACATTAACCATTTCAGTTCTTACATCTTGCAAAGTGTCAACAGGTGGTGTAGGAAAATAACCTTCCTTAGGTCTTGGTTTATGGCCAAGATTGCCAGGCTCTTCTTCTGTTCCCGTATTCCAATTACCTTCAACTGAATCTATTTCATAAAAACCAAAATTAACTCCAGAGTCATACCTTATGTTATCAAAAATAAAGAATTCAGCTTCTGGTCCAAAATATACTGTATCGCCAAATCCTCCTTTTTTAACATACTCCTCTGCTTTATGAATAATATATCGTGGATCTTTTTCATAACGTTGTTTTGTTATTGGATCAACAATGTTACATATTAGTGAAAGAGTAGGAACCGCTGTAAATGGATCAAGTATTGCAGTAGTTGCATCAGGCACTACTAACATATCACTTTGATCAATGTCTTGATACCCTCTAATAGATGAACCATCAAAACCATATCCGTCAGTAAAGGTATCTGTTTCAAGTTCATGAGGGGGAACGCTAAAGTGTTGCCACATACCAGGCATGTCAACAAACTTTACATCAACCATTTTAACTTTATGGTCTTTTGCTGCTTTTAACACATCAGCTGGTGTATTACATTTTAAATCCATGATGTAAACCTCCAAAAAAAGTATCGTGAATTCTCAAAATTAATAAAATTTATAAAAAATAATTTAAATAGCACTATTTCCTTTTTCCCCCGTTCTAATTCTTATTGCTTCTTCAATATTTGATACAAAAATTTTACCATCACCTATTTTTCCGGTATTAGCTGTTTTCTGTATTGTATCTATAGCTTTTTTTAACAATTTATCATCAATAACTACTTCAATTTTTATTTTTGGAATAAAATCAACTATATATTCTGCCCCTCTATATAATTCAGTATGGCCTTTTTGTCGTCCAAACCCCTTGCTATCTAATACTGTCATTCCATTAATACCAATCTTACTTAACGCTTCCTTTACTTCATCTAGTTTAAAGGGTTTAATAATTGCTTCAATTTTTTTCATGTTACTAATATACAGCATAAAATGTGCCAAAAAAGTTAAAAAATAGCGTTTTTTATGATTTTTTTGGTTCTTTTTAATAAATTTTAATAAAATGTTGATTTTTTTTGTATATATTTTTGATGATATTCTTCAGCTGGATAAAATTTTGAAAAAATTTCTATATTTGTAACTATTTTATAATTGTACTTTTTTTCATTATATAATTTTTTTTGTTTTAAAACCTCCTCTTCCTGTGCTGAAGTAGTAACAAATACTGCAGATCTATATTGACTGCCTATATCTAGTCCTTGTCTATTTAGAGAACATGGATTATGAATTTTCCAAAAATGTTTTAATAGTTCACTAAAAGTAATAATTTTTGCATCAAATTCAATTTCAACTGCCTCTGCGTGTCCAGTTGTACCGGTGCAAATATCTTTATATGTTGGATTTTCAAACCTTCCACCTGTATACCCAACACGAGTGTTAACAACTCCTTTAACTTTTAAAAAATAATCTTCAATATGCCAGAAACATCCAGCTGCAAATATAGTCTTTTCTATTTTCATTTTTTTTTATTTAATTTTTTTTTTTATTTTTTTTAGTAATCCAATCATTTTTTTTGAATTCAATCTTCCTGTATTTACATTTCTAGGGCTAGGATGATAAGAAGCAATTAGTGTTAGTTTATTATTTATTTTATAAGTTGCTCCATGTGAAAATTTAAATTTATTATTTATATTAATATAATTAATATGTTTAAAAAATTTAACACATGAATCAAAAGCTATTTTTCCTAAAGCTAAAAAAATTTTACTTCTTTTTAATAGCTTTATTTCTTTTTTAAAAAAATAAAAACAATTAGTTAACTCTTTTGATGTGGGTTTATCTTCTGGAGGAACACATTTTAAAACAGGCGTCATATATGAATCATACATTCTTAACCCATCATTTTTATTTTCTGAAGTTGGTTGATTCACAAGTTTAACTTTATGTAAACAATTAATTAAAAAATCAGCAGATTTGTCTCCGGTAAAAACTCTACCTGTTCTATTTCCACCATGAGCGGCAGGAGCTAGACCTAAAATTATTAATTTTCCATTTCTGTTACCATATCCTACTACTGGTTTGCCCCAATAGATCCATTTATTGAATCTCCTTGTTTTTTGATTAGCAATTTTTTCTCTAAAGTTAACAAGTCGTTTACATTTTCTGCAAGCAATTATTTTTTTATTTAATTTTGTCCAGTTATTTTGTGTCAATTTTTTTTGATTATAAATAAAAAAACGGCCCTTAACAAGATATCAAGAGCCGCTTTATTATTTTCTGAAGTTTAATTATTAAACTTCAGCGCATGCATAGCTATTAATTTCAAGGCCAACAGCTATTTCTGCAACTTTAGGTGTATACCAAGTCATTAGTGACCTCCCTTTAAAGTTATTATTAAATTAACTCTTTTTTTTAAATTGATCTAATCATTTATTTTGTATAATATAATCGATATTATCGATTAGTTGATATTTGTTAAATTTATGTTTCATCCAACTTTTAGACAGTTAAAATATTTAGTTTCAATTTCAAAAAATTTACATTTTGGTAAAGCCGCTAAAGAATGTTTTGTTAGCCAATCTACACTTAGTTCTGGAATACATGAATTAGAGAAATTGTTAAATATCAAACTAGTTGAGAGAACAAAAAGAACTGTTTTTTTAACTAATTTAGGTAAAGAAATTGCAGAAAAAGCTGAGGCTATAAACACGCAAATGAACGATGTTTTGGATCTAGCTAAATCAGTTCATGAATATAATATGTTTGGGGAAACAAGATTAGGAATTATACCAACAATTGCTCCTTATTTATTACCAAAATTAATGCCTAAGATTAGAAAAAAATATCCGCGTTTAGAATTAAAACTAGTAGAAGATCAAACAGCAAATATTTTAAATATGCTTTATTCTGGAAATTTAGATTTAGTATTAATGGCAACACCTTATAAAACAGATAATTTAAATGTTCAATCAATTAAAAAAGATTTTTTTCATGTTGCAGTACCATCTAAAAGTACTCTTTTAAAGCAAACTAAAAAATCTTTATCTAATAAAGATATTAGCGATACTAACATGTTATTATTAGATGAAGGGCATTGTTTAAGAGAACATGCATTAGAAACTTGTAGTAAGGAAGCAAAACAAAAAGTAGATACCTTTAAAGCCACAAGTTTATTAACCTTAGTTCAAATGGTAGCCAATAATACAGGGATAACATTGCTACCTGATTTAGTTATTAATTCTGAATTAGTAAAAAATAGTAAAATTAAAATTTTGGAATATGAAAATAATAAAAATTATAGGGAAATAGTTTTATGTTGGAGATTTTCCTCACCAAGATCTAGTGATTTTTCTAAATTTGCTGAATTTTTAAAGTTAAATATTTAATATTAGTGAATAGTATCGACAATTTTTTTATATTCTTTTGGATCGTTCACTTTTTTGAAAACACCATAAAATCTAACATACCCAATCTTATCTCTTTCTTTTAGTGCTTCTAATATAAATTCTCCTATTGTTTTAGTAGGAACACTTTCCTTGCCAATATCTTGTATCTTTTCATTTACCTCATTAGATATTTGTTCAGTTTTACTTTCTTGATCAATACATCCATTTAATGCAATTTTAACAGATTGAAAAATTCTTTCTCTATTAAATGGAATAATTTGTCCATTTCTTTTAACAACAGTTAATTCCGGTCTATGAATTCTTTCATATGTAGTAAATCTAATTCCGCTTCCACATATACACAATCTACGTCTACGTATCATTGTTCCATTCTTGGTAACACGAGAATCTGTTACAGTAGTAGCATTAAGGCTAAATTTCTTAGTAATTTTTTTTTTATTTGATTCGTTGCAAACCGGACATAATTGCTTATTTTTATCTAACATTTTATATTTATTTATACTTGTAATTAAATTTCATAATACAATATATAGTATATATGAAAAAATATATACAATGCAAGTATTTTATTTGTCAAGCATAAATTAGTTGTTAATATGATATATAGGGATAGATGTGAATATTATTAAAAAGAAATTTGTTGTTTTAACTTCTTTTATAGCTCTAACAGGTTGCAGTGCGATAGTTCCAGTAGGAAATGAAACAGCTTTAAAATATCTTGGCGTAGCAAAAGGCGCAGCAGATGTTGCTGCATATTCAGCAACTGGAAAAACAGTTAATGATCACTTTTTATCAGCAGTTATAGGAAAAGATTGTAGTATTGGTAGAATTGTGACTAGACGACCTATATGCGTTGAAATTGACAAAAGATCCCACAAATATAGCATTTTTAATAAAGGAAAAATTATAAGTAAAAATAATGTAGTAGATATGAAATTTCCATCTGAAATATATGATTTTAGTAAAACACTTGAAAAAGATCTCAAAAAAAAATTAAAAAAATCTAATCTAAAGATAACCCGTTAACATTTTATACTTATATCAAAGTTAATCTTGTAATAGAATTCTTTCTTTTGAAAATTTCTTTATAAATGGAATGAATAAAATTGTAACAACAAGCATTAATATTGAAAAAAATAAGAAATAATTTGCCCCAGCTAATATGATAGTTCCATCGTCTCTTTCATTAATAAAGTTTACAAAACTTGTATAGATATTTCCAATTGCAATACTTAGTAGAAACAAAGATACAGTAATGGTTTTTAATTGTTTTGGCGCATGCGTGTAAGATATTTCTAAACATGTGATGGATACAAATATTTCTCCACTAGTTAAAATTGCATAAGCCAATAATTGCCAACTAATATTAACTTCCTTTCCTAAATCAATCCAATATTGAATAATTGTTATTATTAAAAAAGATAGAAATGTTAAAAAAAAACCTATTAAGATTTTGTTTCCTGAATTTAATTTAATGTACTTGTTTAATTTTGGATATAAATATTTGAAAAATAATGGAGTAAAAATTAATATCATTATTGGATTTGCTGATAAAACTTGAGCGCTTAGTATTTCAATTCCTAAAATTTTACGATCCATTTTTTCAGCTTGTAATATCCAAGAAGAACCTGTTTGATCAAATAAGCACCAAAAAAACGATACAAAAATGAAAATTATAAAAAGTTTTAATATAATTTTTATATTTTCTTTTTTAAAAAGTTCTAATAAAACCCTCCTTCCTTTAGGTTTTATGTGAATAAATTTAAATCGACCTGCCCAGAAAAATAATGTTGCTAATAACATAAAAATTCCTGGAACCCCAAATGCTATAGTTGGTGAGTAGTGTTCTAATAAATAAGGTATTAATAATGTTGAAGCAAATGCGCCTAGATTGATAGCAATATAAAACCAGCTATATGACTTACTAATTAAAGAACTATTATTTTTACTAAATTGATCACCAAGATGTGCGGAAACACAAGGTTTAATTCCACCAGACCCTATAGCAATAAATGTTAAGCCAAGTGATAGCCCTAATTTTGATGGATCCATTGCAAGTATAAAATGTCCCAGACAATATACTAAAGATAACGAAATAATAGTTTTAAATTTTCCAAAGAAAATATCTGAAAACAAAGCTCCGAATATAGGAAAAAAGTAAACAGCTGAAGTAAATAAATGAAAATATCCTTTAGCACTTTCCTCAGAAATATTTGTATCGCCAGTTGTTATAAAAAGATATTGTGTCATGTAAATGACCAATATTCCCTTCATTCCATAAAAACTGAAACGTTCAGCCGCTTCATTTGAAATAATATACGGTAAACCTTTAGGCAGCTTGTTTGTTTTTAACGGAGAGTGTAAATATTTACTCACTTACTTGTTGAATAATATCATTCATATAATTATAACAGATTGAAAAATGTCCTTCATTTGATTTTATAAATATTTTCTTATTTTTTAAAACCTTTTTATAATATTTATTTGTAATAATTGGTACAGTTAAATCTTTATCTCCATGCCATACAAAAATTTTTCTTTTTATATTTTTTAATTTAAAACCCCAATCTTTAGAATATAAATTTGCATCTCTATGAACCCCTGTGGTTCCATATTTCACAGCTTCTTTAAAATTTTCCATTAATTTTATTCCTTTATCTATTGTAAATAATTTTAAATCTGCTTTTGATAGTGGAGTATTATTTTTCCATCTATAAAAATTTTTTTCAAGATTACTGTTTAACAAGCTCATCCTTAAGAAATTAATTAATAACCACGATATAAAAGTTTTTTTTCCGTAATTTAATAACATTCCAACCCTACCTTTATTCATACCTTTGACATGATGGGGGGCCAATCCACAGACAATAGCAACAGATTTAAGTATTTTACTTTTAATTGTATTCGCACAAGCAAGTGCAAAAGGAGCTCCACCAGAAACGCCAATTATAGAAAAATTTTTAATTTTGAGTTTATTTGCAACTTCTAAAACAATTTTAGGCCAGTCTGTGATTTTAAAATTTGAAATTGGATCTGAAATTCCGTAACCGGGTCTTTCTAATGCTATTATGAAGCATTTTTTTTTTTTTAATGGTATACTTTTTAATTCACATCTAGAGCCTGGCCATCCATGAAAATAAAAAATAGGAAATTTTTTTTTATTACCATAGACTGAGTAGCCAATTTTATTCCCATTCCTTAATTTAATTAAGGATTTCTTTTCTGGGAAAGATTTCATACTAAATAATTCTTATGAATTTTTAGTAGCTATACTTTTTGCTGATCTTTCCGATGTATAGATGTTTGACGTAGCTGAATTTCCAGCTATTTTTTTTTTTGAAAATGCATAAGAACTTGCTGTTGCAATATCTTTAGCTTTTCTTGATTTTAATTTATTAGTCATATTAAATAACAAAATTTATAAAAAAATATATAAAAAATATATAAATGATTATAATCAATTTGCAAGAAATGAAAAATTTTTTTTTGAAATTCTTATATGTTTAAATATAGAAAAAAGATAGATGAAAAGATTGCATCAAAGGTTGTTAAATATTTATTAAACACCTCTATAACCCCAAATCAAGTAACTACATTTAGCCTTTTATTAGCAGCATTTGCCGCTGTATTTTTTAGTTTTGGTATTTATTTTTTTTCAGTAATTGGATCTATTTTATTTATTATTTCAAAATTTTTAGATCATGTAGATGGGCAATTAGCAAGAGAGCTAAAAAAAGAAACTAAATTTGGATGGTATTATGATAGTTTTGTTGATACTGCCACATATATATTAATGTTTGTCGGTATTTCAGCTGGTATAACACCTGGAACTTTTGAAATTAAGTTTTTTAGTATTGTAGATTTAGATTTACAAAATTATTTATTATTTTCAGCTATCATTGCATCTATTCTTAATACTTTCTTAGGAATTATTCATAAATATAAAACCAGTAAGGATTTTTATGGTTTTCCAGAAACAGATAAAGTTGCGTTAGAAGATGGTATATATTTAATAGGGCCAATTACTTGGATTGGTTTAATTAATTTATTTTTTCTAATAGCTTCAATCGGTTCTGTTGTTTTTGTTATTTATAATTTGAAAAGATTTGTAAAAGGTTTTAATTAAAAACTTTTAGCCCATGAAACTTTTCTAGCTTCGGCTAAATCAAAAGCATCATTTACATCCAACCATTGTCCAGCTATGTAAAGAACATTAATTTTAATTTTTTTTTTTATTAAATTGTTAAACAAATCTGGCATTCCTAAATTTTTAAAGTTTTTGTTTTTGCTTAATTTATAAACCTGTTCTTTTAATATTTTTGATCCTTTTGAATTTGTTTTTAATAAACCAATCCATTGACCAGTAATTTTTTTTTTAAATTCATTGTGCATTGATTTTAATATGGCAGGTTTTTCTTCAAGTAGGTAATTTCCAGTAAATTTCCTATCGCAAGTTACTAAATCTTTTTCAGATTTTTTTCCCATATTTTTAAGAAGCGCATCAACCACTATTATGATTTCGCCTTTGGTAGATAATAGAGCATCTAAAATATATTTTCTAAAAACTATATCTCCATAGGTAATAATACAATCATCTTTTATTTCATCAGTTGATTTATTAAGAGAGAACAACTCTCCAGTATTAGCATGCTCTTTATTTTGAATAATATTAAGGTTTGATAAATTATTATGATTTTTAATTACATTGTATTTGTATCCAGAAACTATTGAAATTTTACCAATATTATCTTTTTTTAATGTTGAAGTTAATCTTTCTAAAAGAGGCTTTCCTTGAATATCTAGCATACATTTAGGTTTATTTTTAGTTAAGTGTTTAAGTTGTCTACCTCTTGATGCAGCTAAAACAATTGCGTTATAATTTTTTTTTTCTAATAAATATTTTTTTTCAGCTTCATATAATTCATCATTACCTGCTAATTCAAAAACTTCATTTAAACTTGATATTTTTTTTTCTAAACCTCTAATAGTTTCTTTTTTAATTAAATGATTTGTTACATCTTGAATTGCTTTAATTGATGCTCTTAAAGAATGGTTAGCCCAAATAACAGTAGAAAAACCAGCTTTTTTAAAAATTTTTGTTGGCGTTTTATGATAAGTAGTTGGAATAATAATTACAGGAGATCTGTGGCCCCATTCTTTTTTAAATTTTAATATTTCATTTGCATTATCTTTGCTTGAATGTATAAGTATCGCATCAGCCCCAGCTTTACAATATGCCTCTGCTCTTTTGATAGCTTCACCAATACCCCAACCAGCTATTAAAGCCTCTACTCTTGCAATAATAGAAAAATCATTATCCTCTTGTATGTCTTTACCAGCTTTAATTTTTCCGCAGAATTCATCTATATCAGCTAATTTTTGGTAATTTTTTACAAAAGAATTTGTTTTAGGATATTGTTTATCTTCAATGCATACACCAGCAATTTTTCTTTGACATAATTTAGAAACTAGTCTTCTAAAATTGTTAAAATTTCCATAACCAGTATCACCATCAACAAGCATGGGTATTGCAGTTGCATCTGACATAAATTCTAAAACATCTAAGATTTGTGTCCAAGACGCTTCATTACTATCTCTAACCCCCAGAGCAGTTGATATAGATAAACCAGATGCCCATATTCCTTTGAAACCACTTGCCTCAACAATTTTTGCTGTCAAACCATTATGAGCTTCCATTAAGAATGATAATTCTTTACTATTAAGTTCTTTTTTTAATAGTTGGGATTTAGATAATTTTCCAATACCAATGTCTTTTGTATGTATTATTGTCATTTGTTAGAATTGTATTACAAATATAAAAATATTACAAATATATGAAATTACTATTGTTTATAATATTTAAAGTAAAATGAAAGCATTAATACTAGCAGCTGGAATAGGGAAGAGATTAAAATTAAAAACACCTAAAATTTTATTAAAAATTGGAAATAAAACATTATTAGAAAGGCATTATAAAAATCTTCAAAAATTTGGAATTAAAGATATTGGGATTGTAATTGGTTATAAGTTTTCAGAAGTAAAAAAATATATAGAAAAAATAGATAAGAATATAAAAATTTTTAAAAATGAAAAATATCAACTTGGTAGCATTGTATCTTTAGTAAAAAGTAGCAATTTTTTTAAAAAAAAAGATAGTTTGTTATTAATGGATGGTGACGTTTTGTATGATAGTAAAATTTTAAAAAAATTAATTACTTCAAAGAAAAATAATTGTCTTCTATTGGATCCAATATTTGATGCTGGAGATGAACCTGTTAAGGTAATCATAAAAAATAATAAAATTTGTGACTTTGGAAAAAGATATTACACTACATTTGATTATATAGGAGAGTCGGTTGGTTTTTTTAAGTTTGACCACAAATCTTCACTTAAATTTTTAAATCTTGCAAAAAAAATTATGAAAATTAATAACAAAGAAATGTATGAAGAAGTAATAAGAGAAATTATTAAAAACAAAATATTTAAAATAGGTTTTGAATATGTGGGGAATTTACCCTGGATAGAAATTGATTTTAAAAAAGATTTAAATAGTGCAAAAAAAATAATTTCAAAAAGAATTAATGAATAAAATTATAAAAAAATTAAGTTTTTCTTTGCCTTGGGACCAAAGAATTGCTGAGATTATTTCTAAGCTATTTATTTTTTTTAATATCCATCCAAACATAGTTACAATTATTGGAATTTTACTTGGTTTAACAGTTGGCTATTTCTACTCAATTGGAGATATATTTTATGCAAAAATTGCTTCTATAATTTTCTTTTTTGCCGCTTGTTTTGATCATGTTGATGGAGAAGTTGCTAGAAAATTAAATAAAACTAGTGTTTTCGGTCATTATTTGGATCACATAGGAGTTTGTATTACATATATTGCATTATTTATTGGCCTGGGTCTTTATGCTGATAAGAATTTTAATTTAGGATTAAATTATGGATATATCTCAGCACTATGTATTTTTATAATTATGACTATTAGATTTTATTTAGAAAGAATAATGGGGGGTGAAGCAATTGAACAAAGAAATATATTAGGTTTTGAACATGAAGATATTATATATATTGTAATACCAGTAACTTTTTTAAATAAAATTGATATTTTTTTATTTTATTCTTTTATTGGTACACCGATTTTTTTAGTTATAACAATTTTGATATTTTTTTATAAAACAAAAAAATTATAATTTCTTCTTAATTTCTTTAAAATCTATTTTTTGATTAAATCCCATAATTAATCCTATACTTATCCATATTACTTCTCTTAATCTTCTGATAATGGCAACAGCCAATCCTAAAGGCGTAGAGTCTTTTAGTATATTAACAACTATTACAAAAACACCTTCCTGCGTCCCTAAATTTGATGGAATAAAAAAAAGCATTGCTCTAACTAATTGAACAAGTGTTTCAATTGCTATTGCTTCTAAAAAAGAAATTTTTTGGTCTAAAAGAAAAAAAATTGCATATAACTCAAAAGCACCAAAGAACCAATTAGATAAATTTAGAAATAAAATTTTAAAAAAATCTTTTTTTGTTGTTTTGTAAAATTCTGCAATTTTATGTTCAGTATCTTGTAAATGTTTAAAAAAAGAATTAAATTTTTTTGAAAGTTTGTGTTTAAAAACGTGATGTAATCTTGATGTTAATTTGTATCTTTGAACAATAAAAAATGAAATTATTAAAGTTGTAAATAACGCAAATCCTATTAAGGAAGCTTTTTCAAAATTATTTCCAAATTTATTTGTATAAAAAATACTTAATAAGCCAATAAAACAAAAGATTATTAACGCAAAGAGAATAATAGTTTTAGCTAATATCAAGGAACCGATAGATGATTTGTATTTTATATTAAATTTATTTTTTAATAAAAATGCTTTTACAGGTTCTCCTCCAACTTGAAAAAGAATATAATTAAATGCTTCTCCAATAATTCTAATTTTAAATATTTCATAAAATATTAATTTTTTATTAATTAAATTTTCAATACATAATTTCCATGAATAACTATCTAAAATAAAACCTATAAAATAAATAATTAAAATAGCTATAAAACTAAATCTAAGTTTGTTTAATTCATTTAAAAAAGAATTAAAATCAACTTTACTAAATATGAAAATAAGAAGCCCCAAACCAAGGATTAGGTAAATGAATTTAAATTTAGACAATTATAGATATCCCTTTTTTTATTATTTATAATAAAATACTCTATAGAGCTTATATCTTCTATATAAAATAAAAATGTCTAAAAGATTTAAAAAAAAATTACTTTTTACCCCTGGTCCATTGAATACATCGGATATAACTAAAAAAACCACTCTTATAGATTTAGGTTCAAGAGATATAGATTTTATTAGAATCAATAAATTATTATTTTCAAATATATTAAAATTAAGCTATGCGAACAAAGGATATGTTTGTTTACCTATTCAAGGAAGTGGAACATTTTGTTTAGAAGCAATATTTGAAACATTGCTAAGTAATAAATCCAAGATTTTAATTCTTACTAACGGTACATATGGAAATAGACTTATTAATATCTGTAAAAAAAATGGAAAGAAATTTTTAGTTTTAAAGTTTAATGAAAATGAAGTTATATCAATTGATAAAATTAAAAAGATTTTATCAAAAAATAAATCTATTTCACATTTAGCATTAGTACATTGTGAAACAAGTAGCGGGATATTAAACCCACTGAATGAAATAGCATTATTATGTAAAAAATATAAAAAGAAATTAATTGTTGATGCAATGAGTTCCTTTGGTGGAATAAATATAAATATTCAAAAAAATAATATCGACGCGTTGATTAGTTCAGCCAATAAATGTTTAGAAGGGATTCCGGGTTTTTCTTTTTCAATCATTAAAAAAAATTCTTTATTGCAATCTAAAGGTAATGCAAATTCATTATCTTTAGATTTGTTTGATCAATGGAAGGGTTTTTTAAAAAATAATCAATGGCGGTTTACCCCACCAACGCATTCAGTTATTGCTTTATCATCTGCTTTAGAACAATTAAAAAAAGAAGGTGGTGTGAATGGTAGAAATAAAAGATATAAAAATAATTATTTAACACTTGTAAATGGTATGAAAAAAATGGGATTTAAATGTTATTTAGATGATAATCTTCATTCTCCAATAATAGTAAGTTTTCAAATGCCTAAAAACCCAAAATTTAATTTTAATTTTTTTTATAATAATCTTAGCAAGCTCGGTTTTGTGATTTATCCAGGAAGTATTACGAATCAAAAAACTTTTAGGATAGGTTGTATTGGAAATATCTACCCAAAACATATAAAAATGTTATTAAAAATAATAAAAAAAACACTTTTAAAAATGCATATTAAATATTTATCAATTTAATTTTTTTTTTAAAATAATAATTATGTTAAATGATAATCAAATTAAAGAATTTAAGAAGAATGGCTTTATTCTTATTCCAGAGTTATTTGACAAATCTGAAACAGAATTAATTTTAAAATATACAAAAGAATTACAAAATGCACCTGAAGTTTCAGGTAAAGAATGGAAATATTTTGAGAAAAGTGGAATTAATAAAGATAAGAGAATTTTAGCAAGAATAGAAAACTTTTGTAAGCACCATCAAGGATTTAATGATCTTTGTACCAAAAGTAAAATTATGGAGTGTGTTAATGATTTCTTTAAAGAAAAAGGAATTTTATTTAAAGATAAAATAAATTTTAAAATGCCAGGAGGTTCCGGTTTTAAACCTCATCAAGATTCTCAAGCTGGCTGGGATGATTATGCAAAGTTTTATTTAACAGCAATGGTTAGCGTTGATGAAGCTACAATTAAAAATGGTTGTTTAGAATTTGCCCCTGGACATAATCAATCAGGCCTTATTGGCGAACTTTGGCAACCATTATCTGATAATGATATGAAAAATATGAAATTTATCCCAATAGAAACTAAACCAGGAGACGCAGTTTTTTTTGATTGTTACACACCTCATAGATCAGAATCAAATTTTACAAATAAATCAAGACGAATTTTATATCTTACATATAATAAATTATCTGATGGTGACCATCGAGATAAATATTACAATGATAAATATAAAAACTATCCTCCTGATATTGATAGAAATCCTAATAAAAAATATAATTATAAAGTTTAATTCTTTAAAAATTTTTTAAATCTTATGGCTACATCTTTTGGGTGTATAGTAGGTCTGCCTAAATTATTAATAGATCCTTTTTGAATTTTAATATGAATAAAGGTTGGCCCAAATATATTTTTTAATTTTTTTTTTATAATATTTGAAAAATCATTTGTATTATCTGTAGAATAAGATTCTTTATAACCACAATTAATTGCAATACTTGCAAAATCCACAGTTGATGCATTCGTTAATTGTTGACCAGTTGAATCATGAACATTATTATCAAGCAATATGTGTATAAGGTTTTTTGGTTGATTAGCCCCAATGGTTGACATGTTTCCCATTTTCATGAGTAATGAACCATCGCCATCTAACACAACAATTTTTTTTTTTGTATTTAATGCAACTCCTAAAGAAATTGCGCTTGCACACCCCATAGATCCAACTTGATAAAAAAAATTCTTGCAGTCACCTAAACTAAATAATTCTCTTCCAGTTTTTCCAGTAGTTGCAATAACTCCTGTTTTATTATCAATTTTCTTAAGTAATTCTTTCAAAACCTGAAATCTAGTTGGTATATTTTTTTTATTAGAAAAAATCAAAGCTTTGTTTTTTTTTTTTAAAAAAGTTTTTTTTTGTTTCAATTTTTCTTTTTTAATTGTTTCTTTTCTCATTACTAACGCATAGGGCAATGAAGTTTTATTTATTGAATTATTAATTTTAAAAAGTACTTTTTTAAGATTATTTTCCTTTACTGGAAAAATTTCATTTTTAATTTTTGATAACCTAAGAACATTTCTTGTAATTTTACCCATTAACTCATGTTGAGGTTCATCTTTTATTTTTGGATCACCTCTCCATGTCGTGATTAATAAAATTGGAATCTTAAAAGGATAATTTAAAGATGTTAAAGGATTTATTGTATTACCTAAACCTGAATTTTGTATCATAACAACCCCTTTTTTTCCTGCCAACCAAGCTCCCGAAGCAATTCCGACCGCCTCTCCTTCACTTGTTGCCCCAATATAATTTATTTTTTTTGAATTAATAACACAATTAATAACTGGGGTTAAATGTGAACATGGAACACCAGAAAAAAAATTATAACCATACTTTGCTAATTGATTTATTAAGAAATTTGCTGATATCATAAACTCTTATTATTAATTTAATTTAAAAAAATATAAATCTTAATATTATTATAAATAATATATATAAAATATGTTATGGAAGAAGACGAAGATATTAAAAATAAAGTAGAAAAAAGACAAAATTATGATGAATTTAGTATAGAAGGTCTTTTGAATGAGATAAATAGTCTGAAAAAACAATTAAAATACTTAGAAAATTTACTAAAAAACAAGAAATCAGGTCATAAACAAGCTAATAAATTATTTAAAAAATAAAGGTTTTTTTAATATTAACAAATAGTATAATAGTTAAACCTTTTTATAAAGAGGGAGGTATTATGAATAAATTAGTTGCTTTATCATTGGCTATTGGCGGAGTAGGTGGAATTATGACATGGATTTATACTTCTACTCCTTTAGCTCTTTCAATACCAATTTCATTTATTGCTTGGGCATGTTTTGTTGCCGCAGGTGGTAATAACAAAGCTGTAAGCTCTACAATAACTGCGTGGTTGTGGGGATCTGTAGTTGCATGGTTAACTGCACTTGTTTTAATACCAAATCTAGGAGGTTTACCTGCTGGATTAGGTGTTCCTGTTGCTATCGCTATTAGTGTTTTTGTACTTATATACGGTACAAAAGTTAAAGCTTTTTCACTAGCACCAGGCGCGGTATATGGATATGCTGCATTTTTCACAGCATTTTTAGCTGGAACAGATGCTTTACAATCCGCTAGTCTCGGAAATCCACTTATATTAACAGCTCTATCAGGTATTGCGGGTGCAATATTAGGTATGGTAGCTCTTAATGTTTCCGCATCACTAGGAAAATAATTCTTATATATTTATAAGTATTAATTTGAAAAAATCGGTTATTTTATTTAAAAATGACCGGTTTTTTCCTATATATTATTTAATTAATATAGTCAAATATGGCGGGAGTAGCTCAGTTGGTTTAGAGCGTCGGCTTGTGGTGCCGAATGTCGCCGGTTCGATCCCGGTCTCTCGCCCCAAATTATTATTATAATCAATATATTATGTATTATTATTAATGTAATATATTAACTAATTATTTAATTGTGTTAAAGGAAGACCTACACTTTTTAATAAATTTACATCCGATGTCGTATCATTATTTCCAGTTGTTAAAAGTTTGTCGCCATAAAATATAGAGTTTGCACCTGCCATAAAACACAGTATTTGTGACTCATTTGACAAATCTTTCCTTCCAGCACTTAGTCTTACTCTTGATTTTGGCATAATAATCCTTGCAGTAGCGCACATTCTGACAAGTTCAACAGCATTTATCTTTTTTCTATTACCCAAAGGGGTTCCTTTAGAAGGAACTAAAGCATTTATTGGAACACTTTCAGGGTGCGGTTTAAAATTTGATAAAACTTGGAGCATTTTTGCCCTATCTTTAATGTTTTCACCCATTCCTATAATTCCACCACAACAAACAGTAATCCCTGCTTTTCTTACTCTATTAATTGTATCAATTCTATCTTGAAACTTTCTGGTAGTTATAATTTTTTTATAAAAACTGGGGCTAGTGTCAATATTATGATTGTAAGCCTTTAAACCAGCTTTTGCCAGTTTATTGGCCTGATCCTGGTTTAACATTCCTAGTGTAACACAAGACTCCATTCCAATTTTTTTAATTCCTTTTACCATTTTAATAACTTTATCAAACTCAGGACCGTCTTTAACTTCCCTCCATGCAGCACCCATACAAAATCTTGAAGCACCAGATTTTTTAGCCTTTTCAGCTTTTTTTAAAACTTCATTAACGCTTAAAAGAGTTTCGTTTTTTAATCCAGTTTTATAATGCGCTGATTGTGGACAATATTTACAATTTTCAGGGCATGCACCTGTTTTTATGCTTAATAAACTTGCAAGTTGAACGTCTTTTTTAGGAAAATATTTCTTATGTATTTTTTGTGCTTTAAAAATAAGTTCTAATAATGGTAAATTTAAAATTTTTAATATTTCATTTTGCGTCCAATTTGATCTAATCATCACTATATATTAGATAATATATTGAAGATATATAGAGAAAATTTTTATTATCTTAATAAAAAAAATGATAAAAAAAAATATTTTAAATCATGCAGTTCTTAGTTGTCAAAATCATAGAGACTTAGATAAAAAAACAATAAAACAATTTATGCCAGGATATAAATTGATGAAAAATGCAGGTGAAGAAATTTTTAAAATAATAAATAAAAAATTTAAAAAACAAAAAAAAATAAAAATTTTATGTGGCCCAGGGAATAATGGGGGCGATGGTTTTATAGTAGCAAAATTATTAAAAGAAAACGGTTTTCAAAATGTAGACTTATTTTGTTTAGTTGCAAAAAATAAGTTAAAAGGAGACGCAAAAATAGCTGCTAACAATTTTAATAATAATTTAAAAAATTTTAATGAATTTAAAATTTCAAGTAACGACTTGATTATTGATGGAATTTTTGGGTCAGGTTTAAAAAGAAATATCTCTGGAAATTTAAAAAAAATAATAGAAAAAATAAATATGAAAAAACCATATTGTATATCAATAGATACTCCATCAGGAATTAATGGTGATACAGGAACAATTCAAGGTGTGGCACTAAAATCTAATGACACAATTACATTTACTACAAAAAAACCAGGACATTTATTGTCTCCAGGAAGCGAATATTGTGGGAATGTAATAGTTAAAGATATTGGAATCAATTTAGAAAAATTATTATTTAAACCAAATATATTTGAAAATCATCCTGATAATTGGAAAAGTAAATTTCCATGGCCAGGCCATAAATCCCATAAATACACAAGAGGATTCTCGTTAATTATTTGTGGTGAAAAAATGACAGGTGCATCAAGGCTAGCAGCAAGGGCAGCGGCAAGAATAGGATGTGGTTTATTGTGCCTGGGAGTTCCAAAAAAAAGTTTTAGTATATATTCAACAGAAAACCCAATAGCTTTGATTGAGATTGTTGATGATGAAAAAGATCTTACTAGTTTGTTAAAAGATAAAAGAATAAATACAATTTTAATTGGACCTGGCTTAGGAATAAGTGAAAAAAAATTAAAACTAATTCTAAAAGTTGTAAAAGAAAAAAAAAAAATAGTTGTTTTAGACGCAGATGCTTTAAAAAATAACTTTAAAAAAATATTATCAAAAAATAAAACAAAAATTGTTATAACTCCTCATGAAGGAGAATTTTTAAAGGTTTTAAAAGATTTAAATATAAAAAATAAAAAAAATAAGTTATCAATAGTTATTGAATTCATAAAGAAAACAAAAATCAATTTGATATTAAAAGGAAATAAAACATTGATTTGTTCTAAAGATGGTCAAATTTCAATAAATACAAATACATCCCCATTTTTAGCTACAGGAGGTTCAGGGGATGTTTTGGCTGGAATGGTTACTGGATTAATTTCTCAAGGAATGGATATTTTTAACGCGTGTTGTGCATCAGTATGGATTCATGGGGAAATTGGTAGAATAAAGGGCCCTGGATTGATAGCAGAAGATTTACCTGAAATGATACCTAAGGTATTAAAGAAATTAAAAAATTATAGACCTGATTGACACTTTTTAAAAATTAATTAAAAAAGACTATATATATATAAATAAAGCGGGTGTGGCGGAATTGGTAGACGCGCTGGTCTTAGGAACCAGTGGATTTTTCCATGGGGGTTCAAGTCCCTCCACCCGCACCAAAAAAAAGCTATGAATAAAAAAAAAAAATAAATATTATAAAAATTATGCAAGTAACTGAATTAAAAAAAAGTGGATTGGAAAGAGAATTTAAAATTATTGTACCTAAAAAAGAGGTTACTGAAGAATTAAATAGAAGTTTACTTGAAATATCTAAAGATGCTGAGATAGAAGGTTTTAGAAAAGGAAAAGCTCCGCTTAACGTAATAAAGCAACGTTTTGGTCAAAATGCATTAAATAAAACTTTAGATGAACTTATAAAATCAACTTCAAATGAAGTGATAAGAAAAAATAATTTAAAACTAGCTATTAAACCAAAGGTAGATGTTAAAAAATTTGGAGATGAAAAGGATCTTGAATATATTATGACTTTAGAATTAATCCCAGATTTTAAACTTGAAGATATAAAAAAAATAAAATTAACAAAGTTTTTTTCTAAAGTTAATGAAGAAGATTATAAAAAAACTTTAGATACATTTTCACAAACTCAACAAAATTTTAGAAAAGAAGATGGAAAAAAAATAGAGAATGGTGATGGTGTTTTACTTAATTTGAAACCAACATTTAATAATGAAATTGTTCAAGAAGCATTAATTGAAAATAAAATGACAATTGTAGGTAATAAAATGATTATACCTGAGATTGAAAATAAAATATTAGGATCTAAGGCAGGTGACAAATTAGATTTTATTTGTAAATTTCCAAATAATTTTCCAAATAAAAATATTGCAGAAAAAGATGTTAAGGTGGAGATAGATATTTTAGAAGTAAGAGTTCCACAAAATAACGTTTTAGATGATAATTTAGCAAAAACAATGGGCGCAAAAGATTTAAATGATTTTAAGGAAAAAGTAAAAAAACAAATGCAAGGTGAGTTGGATAACGTTTCTACAATGATTATTAGAAAAGATTTAATGGACCAATTAGATAAAGTTCATAAAATCAATCTTCCACAAGGATTAGTTAACTATGAATTTGATAATATATGGAAACATTTTACCGAAAATAAATCAAAAGGAACTATTGATGATGATGATAAAAATAAAAAAGAAGAAGATTTAAAGAAAGAATATATGGTAATAGCAGAAAGAAGAGTAAAAGTTGGTTTGGTTTTAGCTAAAATTGGGGAAGATAAAAAAATTTCAGTTAATGAAGATGATTTAAAAAAGGCTATTGAACATGAGATACTAAGACAACCAGATGCAAAAGATCAAATTATAAAATTTTATTCAGAAAATTCCCAGGCTCTTGCATCTTTAAAAGCCCCAATATTCGAAGAAAAGGTAATTGACTATATTTTAGAAAATATCAAAATTGAAGAAAAAGAAATTTCTAGAGAAGAATTAATGAAAAAATAAAAAACATTTAAAAAAAAATAATAATAAATACCTATAATTATAATGACAAAATTCAAAACAAATAATTTAAGCACTTTAATACCTATGGTGGTTGAGCAAACTTCTAGAGGTGAAAGATCTTATGATATATATTCGAGACTTTTAAAAGAAAGAATAATATTTCTCACAGGTGTTGTTGAGGATAATTTAGCTTCATTAATTTGCGCACAACTTCTTTTTTTAGAATCTGAGAATCCAAATAAAGATATTTCATTTTATATTAATTCCTCTGGTGGTGTTGTTACATCGGGTTTAGCAATTTATGACACTATGCAATATATAAAACCAGATATTATTACAGTTTGCATAGGACAGGCTGCTTCTATGGGCTCATTATTATTAACAGCTGGGGCGAAAAATAAAAGATATGCTCTTCCACATTCGAGAATAATGGTACATCAGCCATCAGGTGGGGTGCAAGGGCAAGCGTCAGATATACAAATTCACGCTACAGAAATTTTAACTATTAGAAAGAAATTAAACGAGATTTATCATAAACATACAGGTCAAGACATAAAAAAAATTGAAGAAAGTTTAGATAGAGATAGTTTTATGGGGCCAGAAGAAGCAAAAAGTTTTGGCTTAATAGATAAAATTGTAACTAAAAGAGAAGATATAAAAACTATAGAAAATGAAGATTAAATTTTTCTATTGTAATTAATAATTTTAGATTCATATATTTTTATTGGGAATCAAAAATGATTAAATCTACTGGTGATAATTCAAAAAATACTCTTTACTGCTCCTTTTGTGGCAAAAGCCAGCATGAGGTAAAAAAATTAATTGCAGGACCTACAGTTTTTATTTGTGATGAATGTGTTGAATTATGCATGGATATTATAAAAGAAGAAAATAAGTCACATGTAATAAAAAGTACTAGTGGAGTTCCATCACCAATTGATATAGAAAAAACATTAAATGATTATGTTATAGGACAGGATAAAGCAAAAAGAATACTATCTGTAGCAGTACATAATCATTATAAAAGATTACATCATATTTCAAAATCTAATGAAGTTGAATTGTCTAAATCAAATATACTTCTAATAGGCCCAACTGGTTGTGGAAAAACTTTACTTGCTCAAACGCTAGCAAGAATACTTGATGTACCATTTACAATGGCAGATGCAACCACATTAACTGAAGCAGGATATGTTGGAGAAGATGTTGAAAATATTATTCTAAAATTATTACAAGCATCAGACTACAATGTTGAAAAAGCACAAAAAGGAATTGTTTATATTGATGAAGTAGATAAAATTTCTAGAAAATCTGAAAACCCATCTATAACAAGAGATGTTTCTGGTGAAGGAGTTCAACAGGCATTACTAAAATTAATGGAAGGTACAACAGCCTCTGTACCACCTCAAGGTGGTAGAAAGCATCCGCAACAAGAATTTTTACAAGTTGATACAACTAATATTTTATTTATATGTGGAGGTGCATTCTCAGGATTAGAAAAAATTATTGATTCTAGAGAAAAAGATACTTCAATTGGTTTTGAATCAAAATTAAAAATTCATGATAAAAATGAAAAAACAAATTTATTCAATAAAGTGGAATCTGAAGATTTGTTAAAATTTGGATTAATTCCAGAATTTATTGGCAGATTGCCGGTTGTAGCTGTTTTAGAAGATTTAAATAGAAATTCTCTAATAGAAATACTTACTACTCCAAAAAATTCACTTGTTAAACAATATCAAAAACTATTTGAAATGGAGAATGTAAAACTTAGTTTCACCAAAGATGCACTTGCAAGTATAGCAGAACAATCATTGCAAAAACAAACTGGTGCTAGGGGACTAAGATCAATATTAGAAAGCCTTCTGCTTAATACAATGTATAAATTACCAATTTTAAATGGTTTAGAAGAAGTTGTTATTAATGCAGAAGTTGTAAAAGGTAAAAGAGAACCGTATCTAGTTTATACTGATAAAAAAAATAAAGTTGACACTTCAGCGTAATTATCTTTTATAATTACATTTTCCAATAAACTATTATTATTAATTAAACAAATTGAAAAAAATAAAAAATAATCAAATAGAGATTCCTTTATTACCATTAAGAGACATAGTAGTTTTCCCAGGCATGATTACACCTTTATTTGTTGGAAGATCAAAATCGATCTCCGCATTAGAAGAAGTAATGGGTAAAGATAAAACAATTTTTATAGTAACTCAAAAAGATGCTGAGACAGACGATCCTTTGCCTAATGAAATTTATAATATTGGATGTATTGGTAAAGTTATTCAATTATTAAAACTTCCTGATGGCACTATAAAAGCTTTAATTGAAGCTCAGGATAAAGCAAGAATTGTAAAATATAATAAAAGTAATGATCATTATTCAGTTAACATTGAACTTTTAAATAATCCAAATATAAAAAAAACAACAAAAAACGATGCATTAGTTAGAAGATTAACTACACGCTTTGGAATATATGCAAAGCTAAATAGAACTGTCCCATCTGAAGCTTATAGTTCAATTTCGCAAATAAGCGATACATATCAATTTGCCAACACACTTGCTTCCTACATAGTGTTGAAAATTGAGTTAAAACAAAAATTATTAGAAATTCCAACTACTCAAAAACTTTTAGACAAAATTTTAGTGTATGTTGAAAATGAAATTGGAGTACTTGAAGTAGAAAAAAAAATAAAATCACGTGTTAGACAACAAATGGAAAAAACACAAAGAGAATATTACTTAAATGAACAATTAAAAGCAGTACAAAAAGAACTTGGAGATCTTGACCATGCAAAAAATGAGTTTTCTGATATTGAAGAAAAAATAACAAAACTCAAATTAACTAAAGAAGCAAAAGAAAAAGCTGAATCTGAATTAAGTAAATTAAAATCAATGAGTTCTATGTCAGCAGAGGCCTCAGTTGTCAGAAATTATTTGGATTGGTTATTGAATGTTCCTTGGGATCAAAAGTCAAACATAAATACTGATCTTAAAAAAGCTGAAAATATATTAAACAATGATCACTATGGATTAGAAAAAGTTAAAGAGAGAATTATAGAATTTCTTGCTGTGCAAAAAAGAGTAGAAAAAATTCAAGGTCCTATTCTTTGTTTGGTCGGGCCTCCAGGAGTAGGCAAAACTTCTCTTGGAAAATCAATTTCTAAAGCGACTGGTAGAGAATTTATAAGGGTTTCGCTTGGAGGAATTCGCGATGAATCCGAAATAAGAGGACATAGGAGAACATATATTGGTTCAATGCCTGGAAAAATAATTCAAGGAATGAAGAAAGTTAAAAAAAGCAACCCATTATTTTTATTGGATGAAATTGATAAAATGGGTTATGACTTTAGGGGGGATCCAGCATCAGCTTTACTTGAAGCATTAGATACAGAACAAAATAGTAAATTTAATGACCATTATCTTGAAGTTGATTATGACTTATCTAACGTTATGTTTATTACAACTGCAAACACTTTAAACATTCCACCAGCTTTATTAGATAGAATGGAAGTAATAAGATTACCAGGGTATGTAGAAGATGATAAAATGGAAATTGCAAAAAAACACTTAATACCAAAAAATATTTCTAATCATGGTTTAAAAAAATCAGAATGGAAAATAAATGATAAAGCATTAAAAGAATTAATTAAATATTACACGAGAGAAGCTGGTGTAAGAAATTTAGAAAGAGAGTTAACAAATTTAATTAGAAAAGCTATTAGAGAATTATCTAATTCTAGGAAAAAAGATCTTGCAATAATTCCGAAAAATCTTGAAAAATATGCAGGAGTAAAAAAATTTAGAAGCAACGAATTAGAAGATAAAGATTTAGTTGGTATTACAACAGGATTAGCATGGACAGAAGTTGGGGGAGAGCTTTTGTTAATTGAAGCAGTTTCTGTAAATGGAAAAGGTAGAATAATCAGCACAGGTAAACTCGGTGAAGTTATGAAAGAATCTGTAAGAGCTGCAGAGAGTTATGTGAAATCTAGATCTGATGATTTTGGAATCAATTCAAATTATTTTAATACAAAGGATATACACGTTCATGTTCCTGAAGGTGCAACACCCAAAGACGGCCCCTCTGCTGGAGTTGCTATGTGTACATCTATAGTATCTGTTATGACTGGTATACCAGTAAGAAGAAATGTTGCGATGACTGGTGAAATAACTTTAAGGGGAAGAGTTTTACCAATTGGAGGTTTAAAAGAGAAATTAATTGCTGCAAATAGATCGACCATTAAGGTTGTTTTAATACCAAAAGAAAATGAAAAAGATTTGACTGAAATTCCTAAAAAATTAATTCAAGGATTAAAAATTATACCTGTCTCAAATGTAGATGAGTTGCTTAAGCATTCACTAACAAAAAAGATATCACCAATTGTTTGGCCTAAAATCCCAGTTTCTGAAAAAAAATCTACTAGAGACGAATACATCGTTTAAACATACCTTATAATTATCCACAAGAATCTTTTTAAACTCTATTGACATTTTGTATTATTTTAAAAATAATTAATATCCTATATAAAGAAGAAGGATCAAATTCTTAACTTAGGAGGATATATGAATAAAGATGATCTTATAGGAAAAATTGCAACTAACATCGGAATATCAAAAACTGATGCAGCCAAATCAGTTGATGCTGTTTTTTCTACTATAACAAGTACTTTAAAAAGTGGAAATGAAGTTAGATTAGTTGGTTTTGGAACTTTTTTAGTTACAAACAGAGCTGCTACAACAGGGAGAAATCCTAGAACTGGCGAGTCTATTCAAATACCAGCAAAAAAAGTTCCAAAATTTAGAGCGGGAAAAGCGTTAAAACAAAGTGTTAATTAAATAACAATCTTCAAAAAAATTTTAGATAAAAAAAAACCATAGCATTGAAATGGTTTTTTTTTTCATTTTCATTTTTATTATTTATTGTAATTAATATATTAAATAAGAATTGGCACAATTATTGCTAATTTAATAATGAGACAAGTAATTATACACACGAGCTCTTGTAGTATGATTTTATAAATATATAAAAATACTTAATGTCTCTCTTTTTTTTTTTTTAAAAAAAGATTTATGAGAGTTCGTACTTATTATTTTTAAAAAATATAGGAGTAAGAATCTATGTTAAAAAACTTAAAAAGTTCATCTCTGCTCTTCCCTTTGCTGATATTAGTTTTAACACCTTTAGGAGTTTTAGCAGATGATGGCCCAACACCAGGGCAAATAGCAGGTGATAATGCATGGATGTTAACATCAACATGTCTTGTTTTGTTGATGACAATACCTGGTGTAGCATTATTTTATGGTGGGTTAAGTAGAAAGCAAAATGTGTTATCTACTTTAATGCATGTATTTGCTGGCACTTGTGTCGTAACAATTACTTGGTGTGTAATTGGATACAGTATAGCTTATTCAGAAGGCACGACACCATATTACGGTGGGCTAGCAAATTTTATGTTTGCTGGTTTTGAATTTGATCCAGAAGGCACAGGGCTTCCGGTTGGCGTGGATGTTGTTTTCCAAGCAACATTTGCAATAATAACAACTGCACTTATAGCCGGATCTTTTGCTGAAAGAATTAAGTTCTCTTCAACACTTATATTTATGGCAATTTGGTCTGTTGTTGTTTATGCTCCAATTTGTTATTGGGTTTGGGGTGGTGGAATTTTATCTGAAAAAGGAATACTAGACTTTGCTGGTGGTACAGTTGTCCATATTAATTGTGGTATCGCAGGTTTAGTAGCAGCAATTGTTGTTGGCAAAAGAACTGTTGCTTCTTACAAATATGCACCACACAATCTAATTTACACTATAGTTGGTGCATCTTTACTATGGGTAGGATGGTTTGGTTTTAATGCTGGATCAGCATATGGCGCTAATGAAGGCGCTGGAATGGCCATGCTTGTTACTCAGATTGCTACTGCAGCCTCAGCTCTTTCATGGATGATTATTGAGTGGTTTACTAAAGGCAAACCAACTGTTATTGGTTTAACGGGAGGTGCTGTTGCTGGACTTGTTGCTATAACTCCCGCATCTGGATTTGTATATCCAATGGGCGCATTAATAATAGGAATAGTTGCCGGAGCTTCTTGTTGGTTCTTTTCAACAGTTGTTAAAAAATCTCTTGGTTACGATGACTCATACGATGTGTTTGGAATTCACGGAGTAGGTGGAATTGTTGGCGCATTATTAACAGGCCTTTTTTGTGTTCCTATTTTAGCTGATGTTGAACCAGGTATGGAACAACTAGGCATTCAATTTTTTGGAATACTTATGACTATCGGTTGGTGTGGATTTGCAACTTTTGTAATTCTAAAAATAATTGATATGACAATTGGCCTAAGAGTAAGTACTAAAGTTGAGCAAGAAGGACTAGATGTTAATCTTCATGGTGAAATAGTAGATTAAAAATAAAACCTTCATTTAAAAAAAGCTAGAAAAATAAGTTTCTAGCTTTTTTTTTTTTAATTATAATGATTTCATGCTTTTTCATTCATTTATATATGTTGCTTTATCTGCTTGGATTTTAACTAAACTCTCTAGCAATGTAATTATTGAAAGAAGAAAAAATAAAGTTTCTTTTGGAGATGATGGAAATAGAATTTTATTGAGAAGAATAAGAGCTCAGGGAAACTTTATTGAATATACTCCAATTTTCCTTATTTCATTAATTAGTATAGAGTGGTTAGCTTATAGTAAAAGTATTGCTTACTATTTAGTTTATATACATATTCTTGGAATAGCATTTATATTGGGAAGAATTTTTCACACTTTAAGTTGTTATCAAAAGAAAATATTATTTAGAAAAATTGGAATGTATACAACTTTTTATTCATTAAAAATAAATGCATTAGTTATAATATTTCTTGTTATTTATTAAAAAATAAATAATAAAATGAATAAATGCAGTCAAAAAAAGAAGATATTCAAGAAGTCTTAAATTTGTTTAACTCTAAAAATTTTGGATTAGCTGAAACAAAAATTAAAAATTTAATAGATAAGAATAAAAATGATGAAATTTTATATAGTATCTGTGGCATTATTTTATCTCACCAAAAAAAATTGAATGAAACTATTAGTTTTTTTAAAAAAGCAATAAAAATAAATTCAAATAATTTTGAAATTTATAATAATTTTGGTGTAGCTTTAAACAATTTAGGTGATATAGAAAACGCTATACATAATTATAAAAAATCTTTAAATTTAAAACCAGATTTTGTGCCAGCAATTTTTAACTTAGGAATTGCATATACAAAAACGGACAATTATAAAAATTCAATAAAAACATTTAAAGAAGTAATTAATTTGAATCCAAACAACGCTCATGCCTATAATAATTTAGGTAAAGTATATAGATATCTTAACAAAAAAAATGATGCTATTTTAAACTATAGAAAAGCAATAGAAATAAATCCTAACATTATGGAAGTTCATATGCATTTGAGTTATGTTACTGAATATAATTCCGAAAATCATAAACACATCAATGAAATGGAAGAAGCAATCTTAGATATTAATATAAATGATGAAAATAAAATGTTTTTATCATTTGGACTTGGAAAAGCATTTAATGATGTAAAAAATTATGAAAAAGCTTTTAAATACTTTCAAGAAGCAAATAATTTAAGAAAAAAAGAACTTGGGTATATACCAGAAGAAAATATAACTTTATTTAAAAATTTAAAAAATTTTTTTCAAGAAACATTATTTAATAAATTTAAAAATTGTGGAAGTTTAGATAGCACTCCAATATTTATTATAGGCATGCCAAGATCAGGAACAACCTTGGTTGAACAAATACTATCAAGTCATCCAAAAGTGCATGGAGGAGGGGAACTAATTATTTTAGAAAAAATAATAACCAAATATTTTTCTTTAAATAATTTTGTGGATTTAAATCCAGTAAAACTTAAAAAGTTAGCCAATGAATATATAGAAGAAATTAGAAAGTTATCACAAAAATCTACTTTCATAACTAATAAATTACCACTTAATTTTTTATGGATCGGTTTAATAAAAATAGCTCTTCCTAATTCTAAGATCATACATTGTGTAAGAAATAATAAAGATACGTGTCTATCAATATTTAAAACACATTTTGGTTCAGTAGGTAATAGATACGCATACAATTTAGTTGATTTGGGAAACTATTATAATCTTTATAAAGATTTAATGAAACATTGGAATAAAGTTTTACCAAACTTTATTTATGAAATTTCATATGAGAAATTAATTAGTGATCAAAAAAAACAAACTAAAGAATTATTAAATGCCTGCAATCTTGAATGGTATGACAGGTGTATAAAATTCAATAAAAATATTCGTCCTGTAAAGACTGCAAGTTCAGGACAAGTTAGAAAACCCTTATATAAAGATTCTATTAATACATGGAAAAATTATAAAAAACATTTAAAACCTCTTATAGAAATACTTAACTAAATAGTAGTGGCGTACATCAATTTAACCTCACTAATTTTTGTGACTCAGTTTGTGACTCACTTTTCTACTAATTTATTTGTTGTTTTATAAAATGTATCTTATATTTTATAGTAAGATTCGATCGGATTTAGGCTAGAAGTTGCCGATAATTCGGATCGGGGCGATTAGCTCAGCTGGTAGAGCATCTCGTTTACACCGAGGAGGTCGGCGGTTCGATCCCGTCATCGCCCACCATAGTGGGGGTGTAGCTCAGTTGGTTTAGAGCGCCTGCCTGTCACGCAGGAAGTCGCGAGTTCGAGTCTCGTCACTCCCGCCACTTTAAATTATCCACTAGATTGTTTTTTAAAATTACTTTAAATTAGTTATAAGTAAGTTTTTTTCTTATAAAAAAATGTTAATTGAATATTTACCTATTTTATTATTTTTATTAGTTTCTATTATCTTTTCTATTGGGTTTTTATCTTTATCTTTTGTAGTGTCTCCAAAAAAACCTAGTGATGAAAAATTATCACCTTATGAATGTGGGTTCGAACCTTTTGATGATGCAAGAACAAAATTTGATATACGATTTTATCTTGTTGCATTGCTATTTATAATTTTTGATTTAGAAGTTGTTTTTTTATTTCCTTGGGCTATTTCATTGAAGACAATAGGTGTATTTGGATATATTTCAATGGTAATTTTTTTAATTATATTAACAATAGGATTTATTTATGAATGGAAGAAAGGTGCTCTGGAATGGGAATAATTAATATAAATAAAGAAAATAATATTCCTTTATTTAACGATTTACTTAGAAAAAAATTTAAAACAAAAGGCTTTATAAATACCAAATTTAACAATTTAATAAATTGGGCTAGATCTAGTTCTATGTGGCCAATGACATTTGGCCTTGCATGCTGTGCTGTAGAAATGATGCATACATATATGAGTAGATATGATTTAGATAGATTCGGAATTGTTACAAGAGGAAGCCCACGACAATCTGATGTTATGATAGTCGCAGGTACTTTATGTAATAAAATGGCTCCGGCTCTGAGAAAAGTATATGATCAAATGCCTGATCCAAAGTGGGTAATTTCAATGGGGTCGTGCGCCAATGGTGGAGGTTATTACCATTATTCATATTCTGTTGTTAGGGGTTGTGATAGAATTATACCAGTCGATATTTATGTACCTGGATGCCCCCCAACTGCTGAAGCACTACTTTATGGGATTATGCAACTTCAAAAAAAAATTAAAAGAGAAAATGTTTTTTATAGATAAAATTTATGAATAAAAACTTAAATAAACTTAGCACTTTTATTTTAAACTCATGTAGCTCAATCACAAACCATCAAGTAATTAATAATGAATTAATAATAAGTACAAAATTATCAAAAGTTAAAGATTTACTTTCTGAATTAAAAAAAAAAGATGAATTAAAATTCGAAATGCTATTAGACATTACCGCTGTTGATTATCCCCAAAGACCCAAAAGATTTGAGTTAATATACAATTTATTAAGTTTAAAAAAACGTTTAAGAATAAGAGTGAAAATTTTTTTAAATGACAATGAAATTGTTCCATCTATTTCAAAATTATATAAATCCGCATGTTGGTATGAGCGTGAAGTATGGGATATGTACGGGATATCATTTAGTCATAATAATGATTTAAGAAGAATTTTAACTGACTATGGCTTTGAAGGACATCCATTAAGAAAAGATTTTCCTTTAACAGGTTTTGTTGAATTAAGATATGATGAAACTAAAAAGAAAGTTATCTATTCTAAAGTAAAATTAACTCAAGATTATAGAAATTTTGATTTTTTGAGTCCTTGGGAAGGCGTTACTTTACCAGGAGATGAAAAAGCAAAGAATTAATTTTGTTTCACAATGAAAGAAGTTAAAATTAAACCGCTCACTATTAATTTTGGGCCACAACATCCTGCTGCGCATGGTGTTTTAAGAATGGTTCTTGAAATGGATGGTGAAATAATAGAAAGGGTAGACCCACACATTGGTTTATTACATCGTGGTACAGAAAAATTAATCGAGAATAAAACATATCTACAAGCAGTACCATATTTTGATAGATTAGATTATGTTTCACCGATGTGCCAAGAACACGCATTTGCCTTAGCAGTTGAAAAATTACTTAATATAGAAGCCCCAATTCGCGCTAGTTATATTAGAGTGCTATTTTCTGAAATTACTAGAATACTAAATCATTTACTTGCAATACCAGCTATGGCTATGGATGTTGGAGCAATGACTCCGTTTTTGTGGTCTTTTGAACAAAGAGAATTATTAATGGAATTTTACGAAAAAGTAAGTGGAGCTAGATTACATGCTGCCTATTTTAGACCTGGAGGTGTTTATAGAGATTTACCACACGGTTTATTAAAAGAAATTAAAAAATGGGCAATTAAATTTCCAAAATTTATAAAGGATTTAGAGAATCTTTTATCAGATAATAGAATTTTTAAACAAAGAACTGTAGATATAGGCGTTGTATCATCAGAAGATGCTATCGATTTTGGTTTTACAGGTCCTATGCTTAGAGCTTCTGGCATTAAATGGGATTTGAGAAAAGAAGAAAGTTACGAGATTTATAATAAATTAGATTTTGAAATACCAGTAGGGGAAAACGGCGATTGTTATGATAGATATTTTATAAGAGTAGAAGAAATGAAAGAGTCATTAAAAATTATTCATCAATGTATTGATAATATTCCTAAAGGGCCAGTAATGATAAAAAATAATAAAATTACACCTCCAAAAAGAAAATTAATGAAAACATCTATGGAGTCTTTAATACATCATTTCAAATTATATACCGAAGGTTATAAAGTGCCAAAAGGAGAAACGTATACTTCAGTAGAAGCTCCAAAAGGGGAATTTGGAATTTATCTAGTTTCTGATGGCTCTAATAAACCTTACAAATGTAAAATAAGAGCCCCTGGTTTTGCTCATTTACAAGCAATGGATTTTTGTTGCAAGGGCCATATGTTGGCAGATGTCGTTGCTATATTAGGCTCAATGGATATTGTTTTTGGAGAGATTGACAGATAAATAAAGGTAATTTTATGTCTAATACTACTGAACTAAAATTCAAATTTAATAATTCAAATCATCTAAAAGCAAAAAAAATTATAAAAAAATATCCAAAACAATTCTCAAGTAGCGCAATTTTACCTTTTTTGCACTTAGCACAAGAACAAATAGGTGGTTGGTTAAATAAACCTGCCATTGAATATATATCAAAATATTTAAAAATACCTTTAATCAATGTTTATGAGGTAGCATCATTTTATCATATGTTTAATCTTAAAAAAGTTGGTAAACATTGCATAAGTGTTTGCACTACCACACCTTGCATGTTAAGAGATTCTGATTCTATTTTAAAAACATTTGAAAAAAATTTAAATATTAAAACAGGCGAGGTAACAAAAGATGGAATTTTTTCATTGCATGAAATTGAATGTTTAGGTGCATGTATTGATGCACCAGTTATTAAAATTAATAATAACTATTATGAAAAATTAAAATTAGACGATATTAAAAAAATAATTAAAAATTTAAAGAAGTAATTTTTAATATGCTAAAACATGAAGACTATATTTTTACAAATTTAAACGGATATAATTCGTTTAAATTAAATGCAGCTAAAAGCAGAGGTATTTGGAATAATACAAAGAAAATTATTCAACGTGGTTCCAGCTGGATAGTAAATGAAATAAGGCTTTCAGATTTAAGAGGAAGAGGTGGGGCTGGATTTCCAACTGGATTAAAATGGTCGTTTATACCTGAAAAATCAAAATTACCAAAATATTTAATCGTAAACGCCGATGAAAGTGAGCCAGGCACATGTAAAGATAGAGATATAATTAGACACGAACCTCATAAACTTATAGAAGGGTGTTTATTATCCGGTTTTGCTATTGGCGCACATACTTGTTACATTTATATTCGGGGTGAATTTTATAACGAATCAAATATATTACAAATTGCCATAGATGAAGCCTATAAAGATGGACTTATAGGTAAAAATTCTTGTAATTCAGGCTGGGATTTTGATGTTTACTTGCATAGAGGGGCAGGGGCTTATATAGCGGGAGAGGAAACAGCGATGTTAGAAAGTTTGGAAGGAAAAAAAGCTCAACCTAGATTAAAACCACCATTTCCTGCTATTGTTGGTTTATATGGATGCCCAACAATTGTTAATAATGTAGAAACAATAGCAGTTGTTCCAGATATTTTAAAAAGAGGCAGTGCATGGTTTTCTTCACTTGGAAAACCAAATAATACTGGTACAAAAATTTTTTGTATTTCTGGACATGTTAACAAACCTTGTAACGTAGAAGAAGAATTAGGAATTCCTCTTAAAGAATTATTAGAAAAATATGCCGGTGGTGTAGTAGGAGGATGGAATAATTTGTTAGCTGTTATCCCCGGAGGGTCTTCTTTACCATTAATACCTAAAAAAATTTGTGATAAAATACACATGGATTTTGATAGTTTAGATAAAGTTGGTTCTGGTTTAGGAACAGCAGGAGTTATTGTAATGAACAAATCTACTGATTTGGTTAAAGCTATTGCTAGAATCTCAAGATTTTATAAAAAAGAAAGTTGTGGCCAGTGTACCCCATGTAGAGAAGGCGCAGGTTGGATGTGGAGAGTGATGGAAAGATTTTGTGAAGGTCAAGGATCAATAGATGAAATTGATACTTTATATGAAGTATCTAAAGAAGTTGAAGGGCACACTATTTGCGCATTTGGTGATGCATCAGCTTGGCCAATACAAGGATTAATAAAAAATTTTAGAAGTCTAATTGTTAAAAAGATTCAAAAGAATAATAATGTAAAAAAGAAAGTTGCTTAATGATAGAAGTTATAATTGATAATGAAAAAATTAAAGTTGAGCCAGGTACAACAATTTTACAGGCTTGTGAGAAAATTGGAATTGAAATTCCTATTTTTTGTTATCATGAAAAATTATCTATAGCTGGAAATTGTAGAATGTGTTTAGTTGAAGTTGAAGGGAACCCAAAACCTGTAGCTTCATGCAGCCTTCCGTGTTCTGACGGAATGAAAATTAAAACTACTACAAATATGGTTAAAAAGGCAAGGAATGGCGTTATGGAATTTCTTTTAATAAATCATCCATTAGATTGTCCTATTTGCGATCAAGGTGGGGAATGTGATTTACAAGATATTGCTATGGGTTATGGGAAAGATAAAAGTAGATTTGCTTATAATAAAAGAGCTGTTAAAGAAAAAAATTTTGGTCCGCTAATAAAAACAGTAATGACAAGATGCATACATTGCACAAGATGTATACGTTTTGCAACTGAAGTAGCCGGAACCCCTGAATTAGGAGCAACTGGAATGGGAGAAGATATGGAAGTAACATCTTATCTAGATAAAACTTTATCATCAGAACTATCAGGAAATATGATTGACATATGCCCAGTAGGAGCTTTAACTTCCAAACCATTTAGTTTAACTATAAGACCTTGGGAATTAAACAAAACTGAATCAATAGATGTTTCTGATGCTATTTGTTCAAATATTAGATTAGATACTAGAGATAATCAGGTTATGAGGGTTCTTCCTATAATTAATGAAGAAATCAATGAGGAATGGATTTCAGATAAAACCCGTTTTTCATACGATGGATTAAAATTTAATAGAATAGATAAACCATATATAAGAAAAAAAAATGAATTAGAAGAATGTACTTGGGATGAAGCAATAGATTTTGTTGGAAAAAAAATAAGAAAAATACAGGGAAAAAAAATGGCTGCAATTTTGGGTAACCAAGTTGATTGTGAAAGCATAATTTTATTAAAAGATTTATTTACTATGTTTGGATCTGATAATTTTTTATGTTCCCAAAACAATGCAACGTACTCATCAATACCTAGAGTTGCATATACATTTAATAGTAGTATTGCCGGAATAGAAGATTCAGATTTTTGCCTTTTAATAGGCACAAATCCAAGAAAAGAGGCTGCTATATTAAATGCAAGAATTAGAAAAAGATACCTACAAGGTAACTATGAAGTTTTTTCAATTGGACCAAAATTCGATTTGAATTATCCATGTAAATTTTTAAATGATAATCCATCTGTATTAATTGATACAGTGAATAAAAAAAATTTATTATCAAAAAAATTAGGAAAAGCAAAAAAACCAATTATTATTATTGGAGATAATGTTTTTGCAAGAAAAGATGCACATTCAATTTTATATTATATTTATAATTTATGTATTAAATATTCAGTAATTAAAATAGCTAAAAATAAAATTATTTGGAATGGACTTAATTGTTTACATTATGCTGCGTCCAGAGTAGGTGCATTAGATTTAAAGTTTTATTCAAAGGATAACAATTTTAATCTTGATAAATTATATTCACTATCTAGTCAAAATAAATTAGAAATTATTTATTTATTAGGCGTTGATCAAATAGATGTAAAAAAATTAAACAATTCTTTTGTCATATATCAAGGATCTCACGGGGATTATGGTGCAGAATATTCAGATGTAGTTCTACCTGGTTCGGCATATACTGAAAAAAATGCTACATATGTAAATACAGAAGGAAGGGTTCAAACAACTTTTAAAGCTTGTAATCCTCCAGGCTTAGCTAAAGAAGATTGGAAAATAATTGTTTCAATTGGAAAAAAATTAAAGAAGAAGTTTAATTATTATAATATTGAAGATGTGAGAAAAAGATTAATTAAAGAAAATATTAATTTTTCTTCACCACAAAAAATAAACATTGAAAATAAATTTGTTAAATTTGGTAAAAAAGGAAGATTACTTAATGAAAAATTTAAATTACCAATCGATAATTTTTATTTAACAGATCCTATAACAAAATCATCAAAGGTTATGGGCCAATGTTCGAAAGAATTAGAGGGAAATAATAAAAAGAATGATTTATGATACTTTAATTATAATTTCAAAAATATCATTAATAATAGTTCCACTATTAATTTTTGTAGCATTGTTAACTTATATTGAAAGAAAAGTAATTGCAGGTATGCAATTAAGAAAAGGACCAAATGTAGTAGGACCTTTAGGTTTGTTCCAACCAATTGCTGATGGTATAAAACTATTGACGAAAGAAATTATTATACCTTATGGTTCTGATAAATATGTTTTTTTAATAGCCCCTATTATAACATTTGTTTTAAGCTTAATTGGTTGGGCGGTAATTCCTTTCGATAAAGGCATTGTATTGTCAAATATTAATGTAGGTGTTTTGTATTTATTTGCCGTTTCATCACTAAGTATTTATGGGATAATAATGGCTGGTTGGGCTAGTAATTCAAAATATGCATTTTTAGGAGCAATGCGTTCTACAGCACAAATGATTTCTTATGAAGTATCAATAGGTTTAATTATTATAAGCATACTACTATCTGCTGGGTCACTAAACTTAACAGACATTATTTTAGCTCAAAAAAATTTATGGTATTTTATACCTCATTTTCCAATGATGGTTATTTTTTTTATATCAACTTTAGCTGAAACAAATAGAGCTCCATTTGATTTACCTGAAGCAGAAGCAGAACTTGTCTCAGGGTACCATGTAGAGTATTCCTCTTTTCCATTTGCTTTATTTTTTTTAGGTGAATATGCAAATATTGTACTAATGAGTGCCATGACAACAATTTTTTTCTTTGGTGGCTGGCTACCTCCTCTTGATATAGAAATATTTAATTTTATTCCAGGTTATATATGGTTTTTCCTTAAAATATCATTTTTTGTGTTTTTATTTATATGGATTCGAGCAACGTTTCCTAGATTTAGATATGACCAATTAATGAGACTTGGATGGAAGATTTTTTTACCACTTTCATTATTATGGTTATTTTTAACATCTACTTTTTTAGTTTTTTTTAAATATGTTTAAAAAATTTTTATTTAATATTTTAAAAATTGCTCTTTTTAGAGATTTAATAATAGGATTAATTACTACGTTTAAATATTTTTTTAAAAGAAGAGTAACTTTAAATTATCCGAATGAAAAAGGCCCTATGAGTCCGAGATTTAAGGGTGAGCACGCATTAAGAAGATATCCATCAGGCGAAGAAAGATGTATAGGATGTAAATTATGTGAAGCAATTTGCCCTGCTCAAGCTATTACAATTGAAACCGGACCTGCAAATAAAAATGGCATTAGAAGTACAACGAAATATGATATTGATATGACAAAATGTATATATTGTGGATTATGTGAAGAATCCTGCCCAACCGATGCTATAGTAGAAGGCCCTAATTTTGAATATTCAACAGAAACTAGATCTGAATTACTATACGATAAAGAAAAACTTTTAATGAATGGCGATATGTGGGAAAATGAAATACAAAAAAGATTGGATTTAGATTCTAACTATAGATAAAAATTTTTTTATAAATTAATTTTGACTATTTTTTTATTTTTTATTGTTTCAATACTAATAATTATTTCTTCATTGTTAGTAATATTAGCAAAGAATCCTATTCACTCTGTTTTATTTTTAATACTTGTATTTTTTAATACTTCAATTCTTTTTCTTTTTTCTAAAGCAGAGTTCTTAGCAATGATATTACTTATTGTTTATGTCGGAGCTGTAGCTGTACTTTTTTTATTTGTAATTATGATGCTAGATATAAATTTTACTAAATTAAGAAAAAGTTTCTTAAATTATTTACCAACAGGATTATTTGTTGGTTTTATAATTTTAATAGAATTAATTTATGTAGTTAGTCAATCACAATTAAAATATACGAAAACAAATTCAATTGAAAATAATATAAGTCATCAAATATTGGAAAATACAAAAGTAATAGGAAATATTTTATATACAGATTATTTTTTGCTCTTTCAATTATCCGGCCTAGTTCTTTTAGTTGCTATGATTGGAGCAATTTTTTTAACTCTTAGACAAAGAGATGGGACAAAAAAACAAAATATTTATAAACAAATCTTAAAAAAATAAAAAAATGGTCATTCCAATTACATATTTTTTATATCTATCAATAATTGTATTTACAATTGGTTTAATAGGTATTTTTTTGAATAGAAAAAATTTAATAGTTTTATTAATGTCTTTAGAACTTATACTTCTTTCAGCAAATATAAATTTTGTTTCATTTGCAAATTACTACAATAATATTGCGGGACAAATATTTGTTTTTTTTAATTTAAGTATTGCCGCTGCAGAAGCGGCAGTTGGTTTAGCAATAATCGTAATTTTTTTTAGAAAAAAAGATTCCATACATATTGATGATATTAATACCTTAAAAGGATAAAATGTATTTACTACCAGTTTTCTTACCTTTATTAAGTTTTTTTATTTTTATTTTTTTTTCTAAGATTATTAATAAAAAAATTCTAGTTTATATTTCAACTTTTAATATTTTTTTATCGACTTATTTTTCATTTCTTCTTATCAAAAATGTTGTAAATACAAATAATTCTTTTGAAATTTATTTATTTAACTGGCTTAATTCTGGAAGTTTAACATCTACTTGGTCTATAAATGTAGATTTCTTAACTGCAATAATGATTTTTATTGTAAATATTATTTCAGCATTAGTTCAATTATATTCGATTGGTTACATGAAGGAAGATAAATCTATAACACGTTTTTTTTGTTATTTAAATTTATTTTCTTTTTTTATGCTTGTTCTAGTTTCTTCCGGAGATTTGCTTCAATTATATTTTGGTTGGGAAGGAGTTGGCTTATGCTCTTACTTACTAATAGGTTTTTGGTTTTATAAAAAAACAGCTAGCGATGCTTCGTTAAAGGCATTTATTGTAAATAGAGTAGGCGATATGTTTTTTATATTAGGAATCATTTTAATTTATTTAACATTTAATTCGATAAATTTTATAGATATTTTTTCTAATTTTCAAAACTACGAGGTAATTACATATAATTTTTTATTTTTTGATATAGATGTAATAAATATTATATGCCTGTTTCTTATTTTAGGGGCTATGGGAAAATCAGCTCAATTAGGTCTTCATACATGGTTACCTGATGCAATGGAAGCACCAACCCCAGTATCCGCTTTAATCCATGCAGCTACCATGGTTACAGCCGGTGTTTTCCTAATTTGTAAAATGTCTTTTTTTTTTACTAATTCAATTTTTGCTTCTAATTTTATAATTTTTATAGGTTCTTTAACTTCAATTTTTGCTGCATCAGTTGCTTTAACGCAAAATGACATAAAAAAAATTATTGCATATTCAACTTGTAGCCAATTAGGCTTCATGTTTATTGCTGCGGGTTTTTCTATGTATAATTTAGCTATATTCCACCTTGTTACACATGCTTTTTTTAAAGCTTTGCTTTTTTTAGGTGCAGGGTCAGTAACTAACGCATTAAACCATCAACAAAATATTAAAAAAATGGGAAAATTATGGGCAAAACTTCCCTTAACATATATTATAATGATAATCGGTAGTTTAGCTCTTTCAGGCATACCCTTTTTTTCTGGTTATTATTCAAAAGAACTTATAATTAATTCCGGTATATCTTCTAATTTATTTTTATCTAAATACGTTTATATTATATCTTTAGTTGTTGCAGCCTTAACATCAGCATATTCATTCAGATTAATTTATTATGTTTTTCATGGAACATTAAATTTTTCTAATACTAAATACATAAAAGTGAAAGAGAGTTCATTTTTAATTTTATTACCTCTAGTTATACTCGGTTTTTTTGCTATTTTTTCTGGCTATTTTTTTAAAGATTTTTTTATTAATGATAAGTACTTGCATTTATGGACCATATCAAATGTAGTTAATATTTTTAATTATGATTTCCATCACAAAAGTTATTTAATAAATTTTATTCCTACAACCTTTGCTTTTTTTGGAATATTTTTAATTTTTTATTTATATTTTTATAAACATAATTTAATTTTATTTTTTAAAGAAAAATTCAGTTCATTTTATAAATTTCTTTTAAAGAAATGGTATTTTGATGAGCTTTATAATTATTTATTTGTTAAAAATATAATTAAATTATCTGATAATTTATGGAAAAAAATTGATGATGGCTTAATTGATAGATTGGGACCTAATGCTTTAGCATTATCAACAAAAAATATATCAAAATTTTTTAGCAGATTGCAAACTGGATATATATATCATTATGTATTTTCATTTGTTATCGGAATGACATTATTGATTTCTTTTGTAATATTTTTTCTTTAGTATTAAAATTGGCAAATATTCCAATATTATCGTTATTAATTTTTTTTCCATTTATTGGATCTTTAGTAATATTATTAGTAAACAAAAAAGAAAAATCTCACGAAAAAAAAGTAAAAGAAATAGGCCTATGGACATCAATTATAAATTTTTTTCTATCAATAATTTTATTATATTCTTTTGATAAAACTGAAAGTCAATTTCAATTTATTGAGAGTATTAAAATAATAAATGACTTAGGTATTTATTATTATCTTGGAGTAGATGGAATTTCTTTGTCATTTATTCTTCTAACTACCCTTTTAATACCAATTTGTATAATTTCTAGTTGGAATAAAATCAACGAGCATGTTAGCTATTTTATAGTATTATTTTTATTAATTGAATCATTTCTTATTGGTTTATTTTCATCTTTAGATTTATTCGTTTTTTATATTTTTTTTGAAGGATCATTAATTCCTCTTTTTCTTATTATAGGAATATGGGGTGGAGAAAATAGAATTTATGCGTCTTATAAGTTTTTTTTATTTACCATTTTTGGTTCTTTATTTATGTTATTAGGAATACTTACTCTATATTTTTATTCTGGAACTAGTAATCTAACTTTATTATTTAATGTTAATATCCCATTTATTTTACAAATATGGTTATTTCTGTCTTTTTTTGCATCATTTGCAATTAAAATTCCTATGTGGCCATTTCATACATGGTTACCAGATGCGCATGTGGAAGCTCCAACAGCTGGATCAGTTATATTAGCTGGAATTTTGTTAAAATTAGGTGGATATGGTTTTTTAAGATTTTCACTTCCTTTATTTCCAGAAGCATCTGTTTTTTTTGCACCTTTTATTTTTGTATTAAGTTTGATTTCAATTATTTATATTTCAATACTTATATTATCTCAAAAGAATATAAAAAAAATAATTGCCTATTCCTCGATAGCACATATGGGTTTTGTCACTTTAGGTATTTTTTCTAGAAATTTAGAGAGTCTTCAAGGAGCAGTTTTTCAAATGATTAGTCACGGACTTATTTCTGCGGCACTTTTTTTATCAGCCGGATCATTAATTGATAGAATGCAAACTAAAAACATTGATAATTTTGGTGGTTTGTGGAAACAAATGCCTATATTCTCAGTTTTTTTTATGGTTTATTGCTTAGGAGCAATTTCTTTTCCTGGAACCACAGGATTTATTGGTGAATTTTTAATTTTATTAGGAGTATTTAAAATTAATTTTTTATTATCTTTTTTAGCAGCATTTGGAATTATACTTTCCCCATGTTATATCTTATGGTTATACAATCGTGTGTGTTTTGGAAACAATAATTACAAGGGTATTAGTGATTTAAATAATAACGATAAATTAATTTTTTTTATTTTTTTATTGTTAATTATTTTATTAGGTGTATTTCCAAATTTATTGATTAGTGTTTATGAATTATCTACAAATAAATTAATTATTAATTAAAAAAATGCAATTAATTGATATTAAATTATTTTCACCAGAAATTATTTTAGTTATTGGTTCTATTTTTATTTTATTACACGGAATTTTTTTTTCAAATAGTAAAGAGTCAAATAAAAGAATTTTTCAAATTACTCTTATTTCATTAATTTCTTCTTTATATTTTGCTGTTTATATAGTAGATCCTGGAACCAACTCTTTTAATAATTTTCTTCATAATGATTTATATACACTTTTTTTTAAAATATTAGTTATTTGTGGAACAATAATAATTACATGTATTTCATATAACTATCTAAAAGATTTGAATATAATAAAGCCTGAGTTCTTTTTCTTGATATTAATATCTGTAGTTGGAATTTTAATATTAATTTCATCAAGAAATATTATTTCAATGTACATTGGTTTGGAGTTGCAAAGTATATGTCTATATATTCTAGCTTCTTATAGAAAATATGATATTAAATCTTCCGAATCCGGAGTTAAATATTTTATAATTGGAGCTTTATCTTCCGGGATTCTTTTATATGGACTATCAATTATTTATGCATTTACTAATTCAACTGATTTTTATGAAATTGCAAAATCAATAAATATTTCTAAAGAGAGTAATGTAAACTTTTTAATTCTTAATACAGGTTTTGTTTTAATTTTATGCGGACTATTTTTTAAAATAGCAGTTGTCCCATTTCATATGTGGGCGCCAGATGTTTATGAGGGATCACCAACATCAATAACTGCATTTTTTACTACAATTCCAAAAATTGGAGCTATTGGTTTTTTAATAAAATTTTTAAACATACCATTTGAAAGCTATTCTAATGCTTGGTTTCAAATTTTATATTTTGTTTCTATTTCTTCTATGGTTTTAGGTTCAATAGCGGCCGTTAATCAAACTAATATTAAAAGACTTTTAGCTTACAGTTCTATAAATCATATGGGTTTTATTTTAATAGGTATCTTAACTGCTAGTCAAATAGGTATTAAAAGTGTTCAACTCTATATCGCAATATATATTGTTAATGTTTTAGGAATTTTTACATGTATATTATGTTTAAAAAATAAAATTAACGGCTATTATTTGGAAAATATTAAAAGTTTTTCTGGTTTAAATAAAAAAAACCCTTTTTTATCTTTTAGTCTTGCTATTTTACTTTTTTCAATCTCTGGCTTACCTCCTCTAGCTGGTTTTTTTGGAAAATTATACATTTTAATCTCTGCTGTGGAGAATAAATTATATTTTTTAGCTATAATAGCAATATTGACTACTATTATTTCAGCATTTTATTATTTAAAAATTATTAAAACTATTTTTTTTGATAAACCCATAAATGATATTTACATAAATATAACTGCAATTTTTAAAGTAATAATTATTATTACATTAATAATAAGTATCTTTTTTATATTATTTATTTCAAATTTTTTGGAAATAATTAGTGCAACTTCATTAATTACTAATACATGAAAAAAAAGTTTAATTTAATAAAATTAAAAACTGTAAAAAGCACTAATCTGGAATTAAAAAAAATGATTTCATCTAATACAAGTATTAATAATTTATGTTTAATTGCTGACAATCAAACAGAAGGTTATGGAAGAAGAAAAACAAAATGGTTTTCTTATAAAGGTAATATACATTTATCTTTTTTATTAAAACCTAAATGTAAAATAAATGAAATCAATCAATTGTCATTTATGGCTTCAATTTCCATTGGCGATGCTTTAAAAAAAATAAAAAATAACATAAATATTAAATATAAATGGCCAAATGACATTCTTTTAAATAAAAAAAAAATTGGAGGCATTATTATTGAAACTTCTTCATATATAAATAAAAAAATAAAATGGGTTATTATTGGCATAGGATTAAATTTAAAAAAATCTCCAAATTTACGTGAAAATAAATTTAAAGCTTCGTCACTAAGTAAAGAAAAAATTTATATTAATAAAAATAATTTTATTAACTCTTATATAGAAAGTTTTTATAGAAATTATGAATTATGGAAAAAAAAAGGTTTTAATTTTATAAAAAAAAAATGGATATCAAATGTATATAAAAAAAATGGTGAAATTGTTATTAAGTATCAAAAAAATTATATAAAAGGAAAAATAGTAAATTTGTTAAAAAACGGTGGAATTAAGTTGAAAATTAAAAATAATACAAAAGAAATTTTTTATGGAGATCAGATAATATGAGTATCAATAACTTTTTTGTAATAGATGTTGGTAATACTGATATTGTTGTTGCATTTATAAAAAATTTTAAGATTTTTGAAATTAAAAGATTTAAAACAATTGATATTAAAAAAAAAAAATTATTTAATAAATTTAAACAAATAAAAAAAATATTAACTACACAAAAAAAAATAAAGTGTATTATATCCTCTGTTGTTCCTGAAGTTAATTATAATTTAAGAAAAAGCTGTAATTTTTATTTAAAAAAAAACCCACATTTTGTTTCATATAATAAAACAAAGTTGAATATGAATATAAATTTTAAAAATAAAAAACAAGTTGGAGCAGATAGAATTGTAAATACTGTTGCTGTAAAATCTCTTTATAAAACACCTGCTGTGGTTATAGACTTTGGAACCGCAACAACGTTTGATGTAATTAATAATTATGGTTGTTATGTAGGAGGATTAATAACTCCTGGAATAAATTTATCACTTCAAAACTTATATAATAAAACTTCAAAATTGCCATTAGTTAAATTTAAAAAGAATAATAGTCTTATTGGAAATAATACTAAGAACGCAATACAAAATGGAATATATTGGGGGTATGTTGGTTTAGTATCTTTTATAATAAAAAAAATACAAAATAAATTTAAAAAAAAACTTTTTTGTATTTCCACAGGTGGTTTGTCTAAAATTATTTCAAAAGATATTAGTTTAATTAATACTGTTAATGAAAATTTAACAATACAGGGTTTAATTGAAATTTATAAAATAAATTATAATGGAAAAATCACTTAATAATTTGATAAATATATACGAACCTAAGAATGAGTTGCTATTTTCTCCAATCGGAGGAGTTGGACAAATAGGTATGAATTTTTATTTATATGGTACGCAGGGAAAATGGATAGTTGTTGACTTAGGAATTACCTTTGGAAACTCTGAAGAAACTCCAGGAATTGACATTATTTTACCAAACCATGAATTTGTTAAAAAAAATAGGAAAAACTTATTAGGTATAATAATAACCCATGCCCACGAGGATCATATAGGAGCAGTAGGACATTTATGGCCACAACTACAATGCCCAGTATATGCCACTCCTTTTGCTGCTGCAGTATTAAAAAGAAAATTAAAGGAATTAAAAATTAATCCAAAATTCATAAAAAACGTAGCTTTAGATAGTAATTTTAAACTAGGTCCTTTTGAAATTAATGTTATATCAACAACTCATTCAATACCAGAGCCTAATGCAATAGGCATTAAAACTAAATTTGGAAATATATTGCATACAGGTGATTGGAAAATAGATCCTAAACCATTAGTTGGTAAAGATTTTAACCAAGAAAAGATGAAATCTTTTGGAAAACAAGGTGTATTAGCTATTGTTAGTGATTCAACAAACGCAGAAGTTGAAGGACATTCAGGTTCAGAAGAGAAACTTAGAGAAAGTCTTGTAAAAATAATTAAAACAATTCCAAACAGAGTTGCTATAACTAGTTTTTCAAGCAATTTAGCAAGATTAGAAACATTTGCACATGTAGCAAATGAATCAGGTAGAATTACAGCTTTATGTGGCAGATCTTTGTGGACTATGTATAAAGCAGCATTAGATACAGGGTATTTAAAAAATGTTAAGCCATTTCTTGATGAAAGAGAAGTGATGGTTTATCCAAAAGATCAAGTCCTTTTAATTTGTACTGGTTCACAAGGAGAACCAAGAGCAGCTTTATCTAGAATAGCAAATGATACACATCAAAATATTTTTTTAGAGTCTGATGATACAGTTATTTTCTCATCAAAAGTAATCCCAGGTAATGAAAGAGCAATAACGAAAACACAAAATCAATTGAAAGAAAAAAATATTAATGTAATTACTGAATCTGATAAATTTGTACATGTTTCTGGGCATCCTCATATAGAAGAATTAAAAAAAATGTATAATTGGATAAAACCAGAAATTGTTATACCTGTTCATGGTGAATACCATCATTTAAAGAGCAATGTTGAAATAGCAAAAAAATGTGGAGTAAAAAAAGGATTGATTCTTAAAAATGGCTTATTATTAAAAGTAGCGCCAGGAGAACCTAAAGTACTTGGGTCAGTTCCATCTGGTCGCTTTATACTAGATGGAAAAAAAGTCATACCTATTAATGAAGATGCAATTAAAAATAGAAAAAAGATGCTTTATAATGGAACTATACTAATTTCATTAGTAATAAATAAAAAAAATAAAATTTATTCAAAACCAGTAATATCCAGTAAAGGGTTTTTTAACGATGAAAATATTAAAAATTTTGAAAAAAGTATAAATAGTAATATCAATAATTTTATAAAAGAATTTAAAAATAAAAAAATTACAGAAATTTTATTAAAGGAAAAAATTCAATCTTTCTCACAAAAATTTTTTAGAAAAGCTTTAGATATGAAGCCTATAATATTAGTACATGTAATAAAAGTTTAGAAATATAAATTATGCTAAAAAAATTAAATCACATTGCTATAGTTGTGCCAGATGTAAAAAAAGCAAAAGAAATATACCAACAAAAGTTCAACGCTGTGGTTTCTGACCCTAAAAATTATCCAGAACATGGAGTAACAGTTGTTTTTGTTGAACTAGAAAATACCAAAATAGAATTAATGGAACCTTTTGGAAAAGATTCACCAATAAAGAAATTTTTAGAAAAAAATCCTGATGGAGGAATACATCATATATGTTTGGAGGTTTCAGATATTCATAAATCTTTAAAAGATTTAAATAATAAAGAAGTAACAATTTTAGGGACTGGCAAACCAACAAAAGGTTCGCATAATAAGCCAATTTTGTTTTTACATCCAAAAGAGTTTTGTGGAACATTAATTGAATTAGAAGAAGAATAGTAGTGGTCGATTTTCTAAAAGGTTTTTTAATATATGTGATAATATGGTGGATAGTTGTGTTTACAATATTGCCTATAGGTATAAAAAAACAAGATAAAATAGAAAAAGGCCATTCAGACGGGGCACCACAAAATCCACAAATTATAAAAAAATTTATAATAACATCAGTAATTGCCTTTGTATTATGGCTGATAGTATTTTATTTTATTAAAAACCAAGTTTTTATTTTTCAATATAATTAATAAATAAATGAAATTATCTGAATATTTTTTAAAACCACGTAAAGACATGCCGTCTGATGCAACATTAATTTCTCATAAATTAATGATCAAGTCATCAATGATTAAACAAACAACCTCCGGAATATACACTTGGCTACCACTTGGTTTAAAAGTATTACAAAACATAGAAAATAAAGTAAGGCAAATTCATAATAACTATAGTTGCCAGGAGTTGTTAATGCCAACTATTCAACCATCAAGTATATGGAAAAAAAGTGGAAGATACGAAGACTATGGCCCTGAAATGCTAAAATTTCATGATAGAAATAAAAAAGAATTATTATATGGGCCAACAAACGAAGAACTCGTTACGGAAGTTTTTAAAGAATATATTAACAGTTATAAAGACCTGCCAAAAAACCTTTACCAAATACAGTGGAAATTTAGAGACGAAATAAGACCACGTTTTGGTGTAATGAGATGTAGAGAATTTTTAATGAAGGATAATTATTCATTTGATCTAACAAAAAAAGATGCTGAAAAATCATATGATAATATGTTTAAATGTTATTTAGAATTTTTTAACAAAATAGGTTTAAAAGTTATTCCAGTAATGGCAGATCCTGGTGCTATTGGAGGGGATTTAAGCCATGAATTTCATTTAATAAGCGAGTCTGGTGATACTACTATCTTATATGATAAAAAAATCGGTGATATCAATAAGTTAGACTATAAAAATTCATTTAAATTATTAAGAAATTTATATTCAGTAACAGAAGACGAATATAATAAAAAAAAAGAACTAGATTTAAACAAACTAATTAAAACAAAGGGAATTGAAGTAGGCCATATATTTTATTTCGGAACTAAATATTCAGAAAAATTAGGTGCTTCAGTTTTAGATAGCAAAGGAAAAAAAATTAATGTAGAAATGGGTTCTTATGGAATAGGTATATCAAGATTAGTAGCCGCAATTATAGAATCTTCTCATGATGAAAAAGGTATTATTTGGCCAAGATCAATTGCACCATTTGCTGTGGGTATAATAAATTTAAAGCCACAAAATAATGATTTAAGAAACGCCGCAAGTAAAATTTATAGAGAACTATCCGTAGTGGAAGTGCCGATGGATCCTCTTTCTTTTCAAATTATATATGATGATACTAGCAATACTCCCGGAGAAAAATTTGCTAATATGGATTTAATTGGAATTCCAACGCAAATAATTATTGGAGAAAATTATTTAAAAGATCAAACTTTAGAGATTAAAGATAGAAAAACAAAAAGAATTATAAAAGTAAAATATAAAAATATAGAAGATATTGTAAAACATTTACCAATTATTCCCTTTTAACCATGATTTCTAATTTTCCATCTTTGTTTATTGCTCTTAGATATTTAAAACCAAGTAAAAAAAATTCTATGGTTTCAATAATTTCTTTTTTTTCTTTTCTTGGAATAGTTTTAGGCGTAGGAACACTTATTATTGTTATGTCGGTAATGAATGGATTTAAAATAGAGTTATTGGATAAAATAATTGGAATTAATGGTCATTTAAATATCCATTTTTATGAAAATAAATCCAACGAAAATAAATTTGAAAGTTTTTTAAACTCTAATAATGATGTAAAAGCTTTTAGAAAAATAATAGACGGGCAAGGTCTTTTAATGTCAAAAAAACAATCAACAGGAATAATTATAAAAGGTATTAGTAAAAAAGATCTTTTAAATTTAAAAAATGATAAAAAAAAAATTGAAATTAGTAAAAAATTTAGTTTTGAAAACAATTCTGTGATAATCGGAATAAAATTAATGCAAAGATTAAAACTTCAAATCGGTGATAAATTTAAATTAATAATTCCAAAAACATTTTCAACACCATTTGGAAATATTCCAAAAGTAAAAACTTTCACAATAGGAGGTTATTTTGACTCTGGTATGTATACTTACGATAATAATTTAGTATTTATAAGTTTTTTCGACGCAAATAAATTATTTTTAACGAATGATAACAAACCATATTTTCAAATCGAGTTTCACGATATTGATTCTATAGATAAATTTAAAGAAAAATTAAGTAAAACAAAGTTATCTAATTATCAATTATACGATTGGAGATTTTCAAATGAGGCTTTTTTTAATGCCATACAAACAGAAAAAAATGTAATGTTTTTAATTTTAAGTTTAATTATTTTAGTTGCAGCTTTTAACATTATTTCAAGTTTGATAATGCTAGTTAAAAATAAACAAATAGATATTGCAATTTTAAGAACAATGGGCGCAAGCCAAAATACAATAATGAAAATATTTTTTTTAAATGGAGCAACAATTGGTTTTTTTGGAACTTTAATAGGGTCTTTTTTTGGAATATTTTTTGTCTTAAATATTAACACTCTTAAAAATTTTTTAGAAAGCTTTACAAATACAGAACTTTTTTCATCAGAAATATATTTCTTATCTAATTTACCTGCAAAAATTAATACTAATGAAATTATGTATGTAGTTTTAACAAGCCTTTTTATATCTTTTATTGCTAGCTTTCTTCCAGCTTGGAAAGCATCAAAAAGTAATCCAATAGATTTAATAAGAAAAGAATAAAAAAAATGTCAACAGTTTTAAAATTAAAAAATATAACTAAAGAATTTATTGAACCACGAAAAAATATTGTTGCATTAAATAGTGTAAATTTTAATTTATTTGATGGACAATGTATTTGTTTATTGGGGCCGTCTGGTTCAGGAAAATCAACATTGTTACAAATTGCAGGTCTACTTGATAGTCCGACCAAAGGAGAAATTTTTATAAACGGAAAAAAATGTGATCATTTATCACAAGAGAATAAAAATTTAATAAGAAAAAATCATATTGGCTTTGTATACCAAAATTTTTATTTACTTGATAGTTTTTCTGCTTTAGAAAATGTTATTATTCCTCAATTAATTAATGGTTCTAACTATAACAATGCAAGAGAAAGAGCAAAAAATCTTTTATCAGATTTAGACCTTTCAAAAAGATTACACAACAAACCTAGGGAATTATCAGGAGGTGAAAAACAAAGAGTATCTATTTTACGTGCTATTGCAAATAAACCCAAAATTATTTTAGCTGATGAACCAACAGGAAATTTAGATAAACAGAATACTACAAATGTAATTAATATAATTAAAGATCTAGTTAAACATTATAAAATTTCTTTTGTAATTGCGACTCATAATTTATCAATAACAAAAAAGTTTGATAAAATAATAAAATTATCTGAAGGAAAAATTATTTAATTAATGAAACCATTTGTACATTTAAGACAGTATTCAAATTATTCTTTATTAGAAAGTTCTTTTAGAATTAGCGAAATAATTGATCTTTGCAAAGAGTACAAAATGCCAGCAATAGCTTTAACAGATAAACAAAACCTATTTGGTGCTTTTGAATTTTCTATAAATGCACAAAAGAATGGGATACAACCAATTTTAGGAATTAATTTAGAGTTAAAAAAAATAGATGGTTTGGAATTACAATCAAGTATTTTGTTATTAATAAAAAATTACCAAGGTTATAAAAATGTAATCAATTTAATGACAAAATATTATAATGACAATAAAGATAAGTTAATAAATTTCACAGATCTTGAAAAAAATAAAGAGGGATTAATTTGTTTATCTGGAGGTCCTAATGGTCCAATAGGTAAATTTATACTTTCTAAAAATACATTAAAGGCTGAAAAAATACTTTTAAGTTTAAATTCAATTTATAAGGATAATTTCTTTATTGAATTAATTAGATCTGGGTTAGAAGTGGAAAGAAACACAGAAGATTTTTTTTTATCTTTTGCTAAAAAATTTAACATCCCATTAGTAGCTACAAACAATAATTATTTTTCTGATATAAAAATGCATGAGGCAACAGATGCTTTATTGTGCATAAAAAATATAGATAAATTATCAAATACTGATAGAAATTCAATCTCAAAAGAGTTTTCTTTCAAGTCTTCTGATGAGATGATAAAAAAATTTCAAGACATTCCTGAATCCATTTCAAATACTTTATTAATTGCAAAGAAATGTTCTTTTATGCTTGAGTCTACTAAACCCAGATTACCAAAATTTCTAAGTTCAACTATTGATGAAAATAATGAACTTACTAAATTATCAAAAGAAGGATTAAAAGAAAAAATCTTAAAAATTGAGAAAAATGAAAGTAATAATTTAGATAAAGAAAAGTATGAACAAAGATTAAATTATGAGTTAGATATTATAAAAAAAACAGGATATTCAGGATATTTTTTAATTGTTTCTGATTTTATTTTATGGGCAAAAAAAAATAATATACCCGTTGGCCCAGGAAGAGGTTCTGGAGCAGGATCACTTGTTGCTTGGACATTGAAAATCACAGATTTAGATCCTATAAAATATGATTTGCTTTTCGAAAGGTTCTTAAATCCAGATAGAATTACACTTCCTGATTTTGATATTGATTTTTGTCAGGAAAAAAGAGATGAAGTACTAAAATATGTTGTAAAAAAGTATGGTAAAAAGAAAGTATCTCAGATTATAACATTTGGTACCTTGCAACCTAGAAATGTTGTAAGAGATGTGGGAAGAGTTCTTCAACTTCCATATACTCAAGTAGACAATATAGCTAAAATAATTCCTTATAATCCAGCTAACCCAACATCATTAAGTGATGCAATCAATAATGAAAGTAGATTACAAGAATTACAAAAAAATGATGATTCAATATCAAAGCTTTTGGATATTAGTCTTAAACTCGAAGGATTATATAGACATGCATCAACTCATGCTGCTGGTATAGTAATTGGAGACCAGAATCTTGATGAAAAAATACCATTTTATATAGATGATCCAAAAACTGGTCTACCTGTTACTCAATTTTCAATGAAATATATCGAAGAAGCTGGTCTGATAAAATTTGATTTTTTAGGTTTAAAAACATTAACTATAATCAATAAAACTTGCCAGCTTGTAAATAAAAATAAAAATGTTGTCGATATAAATTTAATTTCATTAAAAGATTTAAATACTTTTGACCTTTTAAGGAAAGGAAACACAATAGGATGTTTCCAATTAGAAAGTAAAGGTGTAAGAGAATATCTAAAAAAATTATCGCCTGATAGATTTGAAGATATAATAGCAATGATTTCTTTATATAGGCCAGGCCCTATGGAATATATAGAAAATTATATTAATAGAAAACATGGCAAAGAAGATATAATTTATTTACATCCAAAACTTGAACATGTTCTTTCTGAAACTTATGGAATAACAATTTATCAAGAACAAGTAATGAAAATAGCACAAACTCTTGCTGGATTTTCATTATCTCAAGCAGATACTTTAAGATGGGCTATAGGAAAAAGAAAAAGAAGTTTAATGTCGTCATTAAAAAAAGATTTTATTCAAGGATGCATAAAGAATAATGTTAAAGAATATCAAGCAGAAACTATTTTTAAACAAGTAGAAACATTTGCTGGTTATGGATTTAATAAATCACATGCAGCGGGTTATGCTTTAATTGCTTATCAAACTGCTTTTTTAAAAGCCAATTACCCCGTAGAGTTTATGACAGCATCAATTAATTATGAATTAAACAACACTGATAAGATAAATCGATATTTAAATGATAGTAAAAGAATGAATATTAAAATATTAAAACCAAACATTAATTTTTCTAGTAGTATTTTTACAATAGAATTAGACAATCAAAATAAAAAAGCAATAAGATATGGTTTGTCAGCTTTGAAAAATGTTGGAATTAATAGTACGTATAAAATTATAAGTGAAAGGAAAAAAGGAGGAAAATATAAAAATATAAATGATTTTTGTAATAGGCTTAGTGATGAAAATATAAATATAAGACAATTAGAATTTTTAATCAAATCAGGTTCTTTTGATGAATTAGACAATAATAGAACAAAACTTTTTAACAATATAACAAAAATAGTTCAAGTTGTTCGTGATAACGCGAAGAATATTGATCAAAATAATTTGTTCTCAAATAGTTCTGAAGCTAATAATGTTATAAACTTTAATCACAAAGTAAAAAAGTGGAGTAAATCGGCAACTTTAAAATATGAATATGAATCATTAGGTTTTTATTTATCACAGCACCCACTTGAAGATTTTAAAATTTTTCTAAAAAAATACAATTTTTTAACTTATAAAGAAATAGAAAAATCATTGCTAAATTTAAGAAATGAAGAAAAAAAAATTTTTAAGATAGCTGCACTACCAATTGATATTAAGGAAAGAACTTCAAAAAAAGGTAATAAATATGCATATGCGCAATTTTCTGATAATACAGCAAATTTTGAAGCAATAATTTTTTCTGATATTTTAAATGAATCCTCTGAATTAATTAAAAATCAAGATCTACTTTTATTAACTCTAGAAATTATTAAAAATGAAAATAATATAAATTCAAGAGTTCGAGAAATAATAACTCTAAGACAATTTATTAATGAAAGTAATAAAAAAATAAAAATTATAGCTGATAAAACAACTAATATTTTAAAATTAAAAGATCATTTAAATAAATATAAAACTGATATTGGGTCTGAAGTTAAACTATCAATGTTTGTAGATGATAAATTAGTAGTTATATCAATTCCAGGGAAATACGATTTTTTTAATATTATAAATAATCAATTAGATGATATGAGGATTTTAAATTAATTTTCTTGTAATTGTGTATTTTTATTATAAAACTTTCAATTAAATATTTTTATTATGAATGTAAGTTTTAAATTAAGAGATCTTTTAGAAGCAGGAATGCATTTAGGCCATAAAACAAACAAATGGAATCCTAGTATGGACAAATATATATATGGTTCTCAGGATAATATCCATATTATTGATTTGAGAAAAACTATGGAATTGTTAAGTAATGCATTATCATTTATTGAAAATACAGTAAAAAATAAAGGATTAATTCTTTTTATTGGAACAAAATCACAAGCAAGTGATATTGTAAAAAAGTATGCAGAAGAATGTAATCATTTTTATGTTAACAAACGTTGGTTAGGAGGAATGTTGACAAATTGGTCTACAATTTCAAATTCTTTAAATTCTTTAAATTCACTTAATAAAAAAATTTCTAATGAAAATCTTCGACTAAAAAAAAAAGAAATTTTACAAATGAATAGACAAATAGATAAAATTGAGAAATATTTGGGTGGGCTTAAGAATATGGGATCACTTCCTCAAGCAATATTTGTTGTAGATGTTAATAAGGATGCTATAGCTGTAACTGAAGCGAATAAATTAAAAATACCTGTAATAGGAATTTTAGATACAAACTCATCTCCATTAGGAATAAATTTTCCAATTCCTGGAAATGATGATTCAAGAAAAACAATAGAATTAATATGCTCATTAATATCTCAAATAATAGTTAAGAACAAACAAAAAGTTACATTAAATGAAAACTTTGAGAAAAAAGATAAAACGAAAATACCAACAAAAAAAGAAGTCAAAGATAAATTAAAAAAAATAAAAAAAATTAAATGAAAAAAATATCTCCAAGTGATATCAAAAAGTTAAGAGATCTCACTAGCGCAGGTTTTTTAGACTGCAAAGAAGCTTTATGTGAGTCGGATGGTGATACAGATAAAGCGATAGAATATTTAAGAAAGAAAGGCGTGTCTTCAGCAGAAAAAAAAAGTAGTAGAAATGCCAGTGAAGGCTTGGTATCTATTTCAAAAAATGATTCAAATAATAATGCAGCTATCATTGAGGTAAATTCTGAAACAGATTTTGTTGCTAGAAATGAGAATTTCCAGAATTTTGTATTTAATTTATCAAAATTAAACTTAGAACAAAAAGGAAATTTGGATCAATTAGTTAAATCAAGATACAATCGCAATGATGGAAATGTTTCCGATGTACTAACTAACTTAATTTCTAAGATTGGTGAAAAATTAACAATTAGGAGATGTGGCTACATTAATATTAATGACGGCTCAATCGGAAGCTACATTCACAATGTTGTAAAAGATGGGATGGGAAAAATTGGGGTTTTAGTTTCTGTTAAAACTAATATAGATTTTTCATTAATTAGTGATTTTTTAAAAAAATTATCTATGCATATTGCCGCTGCCAATCCTATTTCTATAACACCTTCTGATATAGATGATGATATTTTAGAAAAAGAAAAAGCATTTCAATTAGAAGAAATAAAAAAAAGTGGTAAAGATCAATCAATACAAGAAAAAATGCTTGAAGGCAAAATGAATAAATATTTCAAAGATGTGGTTTTATTAAAACAAAACTTTGTAATGGATGATAGTATTACAATTACTCAATTTATTGATAACACTTCTAAAGAACTGAACGGTACTATTGAAATAAAAAAATTTATTCGTTTTAAGGTTGGTGAAGGAATATAATCAATAATAAATTAAATTTACCTAATTTTTATGATTAGTAAAATTAAATATAAAAGAGTTTTACTAAAATTGTCAGGAGAAGCATTATTAGGAAATAATTCACGTGGTATTGATGAAAAAATCGTAGCTTTTTTAGCTGATGAAATAAAAAAAGTATATTTAAATAAAATTCAAATAAGTGTAGTAATTGGAGGTGGTAATATTTTTCGAGGAACAGATGCTGCCTCTGTCGGTATCGAAAGAACTACTGCAGATTATATGGGTATGCTAGGAACAGTTATAAATGCTTTAGCTATTCAAAATGCTCTTGAAAAAAAATCAATACCTACAAGGGTTTTGTCTTCAATTCCTGTTCCTGCAGTATGTGAAACCTATATTAGAAGAAGAGCAATTAATCATTTAGAAAAAAAAAAAGTTATTATTTTTGCAGCTGGTACAGGAAATCCATATTTTACAACTGATACCGCAGCAGCACTTAGAGCATCTGAGATATCTGCTAATGTAATTTTAAAAGCAACCAATGTAGATGGTGTATATACTGATGATCCAAAAAAAAATAAAAAAGCAAAAAAATATAAAATAATTAAATACTCAGATATTCTTGCGAAGAATCTTAAAATTATGGATGGTTCTGCAATTGCTTTAGCTAGAGATAATAATATTCCAATTATTGTTTTTCCAATTAATAAAAAAAATGCTTTTTTAAATGCTATATTTAAAAAAGGAGATTATACAATTATAAAATAATTATTATGACTATATCAATTGATGAATATAAAAATAAAATGGAAAATACTTTAAAAATTTTTCATGAAGAGCTAGGAAGATTGAGAACTGGAAGAGCAACACCATCTCTTTTAGAACCAGTTTTTGTTGAGGCATATAATTCAAAAATGAAAATATCTGAACTAGCCACAGTTAATGCTCCAGAGCCTAAATTATTAACTGTTCAAGTTTGGGATAAATCAATGGTTCAAAATATTGAAAAATCTATTCGTGAATCTGAGTTGGGCTTGAACCCAAGCACAGATGGACAATTAATAAGAGTTCCTTTGCCAAATTTAACAGAAGAAAGAAGAGTTGAGTTAACAAAAGTTGCGTCAAAATTTTCTGAAGAAGCTAAAATTTCTATTAGAAATATAAGAAGAGATGCTATGGATAAAATAAAAGAAGAACAAAAAGGCAATATTATTTCTGAGGATGTGCAAAAATCAATTTCTGAAAATATCCAAAAAATAACAGATGAAAAAATTAAAGAAATAGAAAATGTTTTTGAAGATAAGAAAAAAGAAATTATGCAGATCTAATGAATAAAAGATCAGACACTAAAATAATTATCCCAAAACATGTTGCTATTATAATGGATGGAAATAATAGATGGACTAAAAAACATAAGTTTAAAGGTTTTAAAGGGCATGAAAAGGGGATAAGTTCTATTCAAAATGCTATTGATTCAGCTAAAATATTTAATGTTAAATTTCTTACATTATTTAGTTTTTCATCTGAAAATTGGTCTAGACCAAAAAAAGAAATTGATTTTCTTATGGAATTATTAAGAAAATACTTATCAAATAAAGTTAATAGATTAATGAAAGATAATATTTCAATAAAAATGATTGGAGATAAAAATAAATTGCCTAAAGATATAGTAAAAAAAATTAATAAGTACCAAAAATTAACTTCTAAAAATACAGGTTTGAATTTAATCTTTGCATTAAATTACGGAAGTAGGGCTGAAATTTCTTATGCAGTAAAAAAAATAATTAATAAATTAAAAAAAAAAAAGTTTCTCATTAATGAAAATACAATTTCAATGAATTTATTTACAAAAAACATACCTGACCCAGATCTCCTTATAAGAACAAGTGGAGAAAAAAGATTGAGTAATTTTCTATTATGGCAATTAGCATATACAGAACTAATTTTTTTAGATATTTTATGGCCAGATTTTAAAAAAAGTCATTTTACAGATGCTTTGACTCAATACTCAAAGAGAATTAGAAGATATGGTTCTAGATAAAATTGAAAATATAAATAGAGATTTTGTAAAAAGAACTATTTCATTAATTTTATTAATAGCGGTTTATTTTTTTACTGTAATTTCTGTTAGTTACATTTCAAATATAATTATATATTTAACTTCTTTAATTTTAGCTTTTGAATGGTTTACTATTACTCAAGAAAATAAGGAAAAAAAATATTTTTTATTATTTTCATCACTTGTTTTATTTAATATATTTATTTCGACATTTACAAATTTTTTTTTCTCATTAAATTTTATAATCTTTTTTTCAAGTTTAATTTTATTAAAAATATTTTTTACAAAAATAAATTTTAAAAATATAAAATGGCTTTTTTTTGGATTTATTTATATAACAATTCCATTAATTATTTTTTTTAAAATTAAAGAAAGTGAAAATGGTATTTATATAATACTATGGCTATTATCTATAATATGTAGTACTGATATTTTTTCATATATTTTCGGTAAATTAATTAAAGGTCCGAAAATTTTTCCAAAAATAAGTCCATTTAAAACATATTCAGGAACATTTTTAGGAATAATAGCCGGCACAAGCTTTGGCATATTATTTTTTCTAAATTATTTAAATTTATTAAATATATATATTATTGCATTACTATCTTTATTAATTTCTATATCTGGACTATTAGGTGATTTATTTTTATCAAAAATAAAAAGAAAATTTAAAGCAAAAGATTCAGGAAAAACACTGCCAGGTCACGGAGGTTTTTTAGATAGATATGACTCGATAAGTTTTGGCCTTATTAGTTTATTTTTTATACAATATTTTATTTAATATAAATATTTATAATGTCATTAGAAAAAACCATTTCAATTCTTGGATCAACTGGTTCAATAGGTTCTAATACAGTTAATGTAATAAAATCAAATAAAAAAAAATTTAAAGTGATTTCATTATCATCAAAAAATAATGTTAATTTACTATCTAAACAATCTTTTTTATTAAAACCTAAGATTGTTGCAATTCAGAATAAAAAGAAATATAAAGATTTAAAAAATAATTTATTTGGAAAAAAAATAAAAATTCTTGCCGGAGATGAAGGTGTTATAGAATGCACTGATAAAAAAACAGATATTGTTATGGCTTCCATTGTTGGTATGGCTGGATTAAAACCTACATTGAATTCTATAAAAAATTGCTCAAAACTATGTTTAGCAAATAAAGAATGCCTTGTTTCTGCAGGTGAATTTTTTATGAAAAAAATAGCTAAATCAAAATGTAAGTTATTACCAGTAGATTCCGAACATAATGCAATATTTCAATTATGTGATTTTAAAAAGTCTAATAATGTTAGATCTATTACTTTAACAGCATCGGGAGGGCCATTTAGAAATTATAATTTAAATAAATTAAAAAAAGCAACTTTAAAAAATGCTTTAAATCATCCAAATTGGAAAATGGGGAAAAAAATAACAATCGACTCAGCAACTTTAATGAATAAAGCTTTTGAGATAATAGAGGCATACCACTTGTTTGATTTAAAAATAAATCAAATTAAAGTAATCGTTCATCCTGAATCAATTATACACAGTATGGTAAATTTTGAAGATGGGTCAACAACCGCGCTTTTAAGTCAACATGACATGCGAATTCCTATTTTTTATGCATTAAATTGGCCTTCAAGGGAATGCTACAATAGTATGAATATGCTAGATTTACTAAAAACTAAAAAATTAACATTTGAAAAAATTAATAATAATCTTAAAGATTCTATCGATACAGCATATTATGTTTTACAAAAAGGCGGCTCTTATCCATTAATTTTAAACTCAGCTAATGAAGTAGCTGTTAAATTTTTTTTAGAGGAAAAAATTAAATTTATAGATATTATAAAGATTGTAAAAAATATATTAGTAAAATCAAAAAAAAATAAAATTAATAATATTGAGGATATTTATTTAACAGATAAATATATTAGGGAATTAACAAAAGATTATATTTATAGAACAAATGGAAATATTAAATAGTATAATTCATTATTTTTTCTCATTTATTATTCTTTTATCAGTTATTGTGTTTGTTCATGAACTTGGACATTATTTAGTTGCAATCATGAATAAAGTTAAAGTAGAAACCTTTTCTATAGGTTTTGGAAAGGAGATAATTGGTTGGAATGATAAAAGAGGTACTAGATGGAAAATCAGCTTATTACCATTTGGTGGCTATGTAAAAATGTTTGGAGAGGATATATTTTCAAAAGATAAAATACCTACATCATTATCAAAATTTGCTTTTAGTAATAAAAAAATATATCAAAGATTTTTAATTGTATTAGCTGGCCCACTTTCAAACTTTCTATTTTCAATAATTTGTTTAGCAATAATATTTACATTGATTGGTAGAACGGAAGTTCCTCCTGTAGTTAATACAGTTCAAAAAAATAGTCCAGCAGATGTTGTTGATTTAAAAAAGGACGATAGAATTTTAAAAATAGAAAGTAAAGAAATTAAACAATTTAATGATATTGGTACATATATAATGATGTACCAAAAAAATAATTTTTTAAATTTTGAAATATTAAGAAATAATACAATCATTACTAAAAAAATCAGACCCATATATATTGAAGAAGAACATTTTGGACAAATAAGAAAAATGCCTAAAATAGGAATTTCTTCTTATGATCCAGTAACAAAAAAATATGCTTTTTTTCACTCATTATATTTAGGAACAGAGAGGACATATGAAATATGTGCTCTTACTTTAAAAGGAATACACCTTCTAATAGTAGGAAAAGGTTCTAAAGAAGATCTTGGAGGACCTTTAAAAATCGCACAAATCTCAGGAAAATTCTTAGATGCGGGCGTTTTATCATTTTTTTATTTAATAATATATTTATCAATTACTATTGGTTTAATTAATTTGTTTCCTATTCCAATGCTAGATGGTGGGCATTTGGTCTTGTATACAATAGAATTTATAAATGGCAAGCCAATTAATAAAAACCTTCAGGAAAAAATATTTAAAATTGGATTTGCTATTATTATTACATTGGCTGTACTTTTAACTTATAATGATATAATTAATATTTTTTAGTTCTGATATAAATAATATAATGTACTCAAGGGTTAATAAAATTTTATCATTAATACTATTTTTTTTTATAGTATTAAATTTTGATTATTCTATAGCAGATACTAAAAAAAGAATTCAAATTAACGATATAATTGTTAAAAACAACCAAAGAATTGATACAGAGACAATACTAACTTACCTAAATTTAAATACTGGTGATAGCGTTAATTATGAAATACTAAATAAAAAGTTAAAGGAAATGTATAAACTAGGGTTATTCGCAGACATAAAACTTAGAGTATCTAATAATAATTTGATTGTTCTAATAAAAGAAAATCCAATGATTAACAATGTTTATTTTGTTGGAAATAAAAAAATTAAGGAGGATCAAATAAAAGAGGAAATTAAATTAAAATCAAGAAATGTTTTTCAAAAAAAAGAATTACAAGAAGCTACAAATATTGTTCGTGATTTATATAAAAGATCTGGATATTTTTCAGCAAAAATAAAAGTAAAAATAGCAAATTTGTCTCAAAATAGAATAGACATAACATTTAGTATAAATGAAGGTAATAAAACTAAAATCAAAGGAATAAAAATTATTGGAAATAAAATTTTTTCAGATAAAAGATTAAAAAGTATTATTTCTACAAAAGAGTCAAAAGTATGGAGAATATTGTCATCTGGAGATATATACGACCCTGATAGAATAAATTATGATAAAGACCTACTTAGAAGATATTATTTACAAGAAGGCTACGCTGATTTTAGAATAATATCTGCAGTAGCTGAATTAACAAAAGATAAATCTGGTTTTTTTATAACCTTAAGTGTTGAAGAAGGAGAGAGATATAAATTTGGCAATGTAATAATTGATAATAAAAATTTTAAGGAATTAAAAAAAGAAAATATTGAGCAATTAACAAAAAAAATAGAAGGCAAAAATTATAATATCGATAAATTAGATGAAGTTATAAAAAATATAAAACGATATGGAGGGGATTTTGGTTATGCATTTTTAGAGGTAAGACCAAACTTAAATAAAAGAGAAGAAACAAAGGAAATTGATGTTTCAATTGCAATAGATAAATCGAAAAAAATCTATGTAAGTAGAATAGATATAAAAGGAAATAGTAGAACACAGGATAAAGTAATACGAAGAGAGATGAAATTTAATGAAGGAGATAGTTTTAGTAATGAAAAATTAAGAAGATCTGAACAAAGAATTAGAAATTTAGGATTTTTTGAAGTAGTAGATTCTGGTAAAAAGAAAACAAAGAAAAGTGATAGAACCAATATTGTTTTTAATGTAAAAGAAAAACAAACAGGACAATTTTCTGTTGGCGGTGGTTTTTCTAGTACAAATGGTGCTTTAGCTAACGTAGGAATTTCAGAAAAAAATTTTCTAGGAAAAGGTCAGGACTTAAGAGCTAAATTTACGGTTGCAGAAAGAGCAACTCAAATCGATTTTGGTTTTACTGAGCCTTACTTTTATAATAAAGACATGACATTGGGATTAGATATTTTTAAAATTAAAACTACTTATGCCGACGAAAGTTCTTATGATAATGATACACTTGGAGCTGGGTTTAGATTAGGTTATATGATAACTGAAAGAAGTAGACACAGCTGGAATTATTCATATAAAGATGAAACAATTGAAGGTGTTAAAAAAGGAGCATCAGATTTCATTGATAACCAAAAAGGTTCTTATTCAACTTCAGCAATAGCTCATAAATTAGCTTATTTCGGACTTAATGATAGGTTTAACCCAACTAATGGAACTGAATTTTCTATATCAAATACTTTAGCTGGGTTAGGAGGCACAGTAAGTTTTTTTAAAACTGATGTTAAACATACATTCTTTTATTCAGTTACTGATGATTATGTTTTATCAGCTCATTTAAAAGGTGGCTATATTTTTGGTTATAATGATGACAAAGTTAAACTTAAAGATAGATATTTTCTAGGTGGTGATTCTTTTCCAGGTTTTGAACAAGCTGGTATTGGACCTAGAGATACGTCTGTTGCAAACAAAGATGCTTTAGGTGGTAATATGATGTATACAGCTAGAACTGAATTAAGACTTCCAATTCCAGGTATATCACCGCAATTAGGAGTAAATGCTGCTATATTTGGAATTGTTGGAGCAGTAACAGAAATTGATGAAGATGGTGCTGATAAAATAAAAGATGATTCTACCCCTAGAGTTTCAGTTGGTTTTGGTGTACAATGGAAATCACCTTTTGGTCCTGTGAGACTTGATTTTGCTCATGCAGCCATGAAAGAGGATTATGATAGAACACAATTTATTAAATTTAATTTTGGAGCGCAGTTTTAATTATGAAAAACTTTAAATATATATTAACTACTCTTTTTTTTATTTTATTTATATCTAATACATATGCTCAAAATAAAATAGCTATAATAGATGTTATACAACTATTAAGAGATTCAAAAGCAGCTGTTAGCATGAAGGATCAATTAAATGCCACAGCAAAAAAATACACTGAAGCAGACCAAAAAAAACAAAAAGAAATACAAAAACAAGAAGAGGAATTGCTTAGGCAGAAAGCAACTTTAACTCCTGAAGCTTTTTCTGATAGAAAAAATGCTTTTGAAAAAATAGTTATAGAATTTAATAAAGGTAGCCAAGCAAAACGTAAGGCTTTATCTAAAGCAGAAAAAGAAGCTGTTGGTCAAATAGAAGATGAAGTTGAGAAGATTGTAAAAGAAATAATAGAAACTGATAAAATTACTGCAGTTTTTAGAAAATCCTCAGTTATATTATCTGATAATTCAATTGATATAACAAAAAAAGTTGTTGAAGAATTAAATAAAAAATTAAGTAGTGTAACTGTTAAAGTAACTCCTTAATTTCATATATGGCAGATCCGAAATTTTTTCCTAAAAGTAAGAAGCTTACTTTAGGACAAATAACAAAGTTAACAAATATTACCTTACCTAGATCTGTGGACAAAAATAGAATTTTTGATGATATATCTGGTTTAGACACGGCATCTCAAAATAATATTAGTTTTTTAGATAATAAAAATTACATTGATCAATTTAAAAAGTCCAAGGCAGGAGCTTGTTTTTTTAAAAAAGATTTTATAGAAATTGCTCCAGACAATATGATTCATCTTATTAGTGAAAACCCTTATCATTCATTTGCAATAATTGCAAATGCATTTTATCCAATAAAAGATATGACTGCTGGTGTACATCCTAAAGCTCATGTGGAAAGCAGTGTAAAATACGATGATACTGTACAAATTGCTCCGGGAGCAGTTGTTTCTAGCGATGTTGTTATAGGTTCTAATTGTTTAATAGGAGCAAATACTGTAATTTTATCAGGAGTAATAATTGGTGATAACACAATAATTGGACCAAATTGTACAATTTCTTATTCGATAATTGGATCTAATGTAAAAATTCATAATGGAGTAAGGATAGGACAAGATGGCTTTGGTTTTGCTCAGAATGACAATATTAATTTAAAAATGCCACAACTTGGAAGAGTGGTAATTGAAGATAATGTAGAAATAGGATCTAATTGTAGTATTGATAGAGGAACTGGACCAGATACAATTCTTGGAGAGGGAACAAAATTAGATAATTTAGTTCAAATAGGACATAATGCAGTATTAGGAAAAAATTGTATTATGGTAGCCCAATCGGGAGTTTCTGGAAGTACACATATTGGAAATAATGTAATAATTGGTGGACAAGTTGGTATAGCCGGTCATTTAAAAATAGGTAACAATGTTAGAATAGCAGCTAAAGCTGGAGTAATGAAGGATATAGAAGATGGCATGACTGTAGGCGGTGTTCCATCTATGCCTATAAATGACTGGCATAGGCAAACAATTATTTTAAAAAAATTAATTAAAAAAAGAAAAAATGGCAAATAAAGAATTATCTTTAAAAGAAATAAAAAAATTAATACCTCATCGTGAACCAATGCTTTTAATTGATAAAGTAAAAATAATTAAACCATTCGAAAGCGCTATTGGCACAAAAAAAATAAAAAAAAAAGATCAATATTTTAAAGGGCATTTTCCTAACAAACCTATTATGCCAGGCGTATTTATTATTGAAGCATTAGCTCAAACAGCATCAGTATTGGTTATGCATTCATTAAAAATGACATCTGATAATAAATTAGTTTATTTCATGAGTTTAGAAAATGCAAAATTCAGAAAACCTGTTAAACCAAATTCAACACTTATATTAAATGTAAAAAAGAAACAACACAGAGGTTTGGTTTGGAAGTTTTCAGGCGAAGCAAAAGTAAACAACACTAAAGTAGCTGATGCAATTTATTCGGCTATGATTGTAAAGTAGCAATTTGTAACAATCAGTTAATTGATTTTTTTATTCCTATATTTATTTTCCAAATAGATGAAAAATAGTATTCACAAAACAGCTATCATAGATAAAAGTACTAAATTAGGAAAAGACATAAGTGTAGGCCCTTATTCTATTATCGGGTCTAATGTTCAAATTAAAAATAATGTTCAAATTCATTCTCATGTTAATATACAAGGACATACTGTAATAGATGAGGGAACAGAAATTTTTCCTTTTGCATCTATAGGAACTATTCCACAAGATCTTAAATATCACGGAGAAAAATCAAGATTGATTATTGGGAAAAAAAATAAAATTCGCGAACACGTTACTATAAATCCAGGTACCAAAGGAGGGGGATTAATAACAAAAATTGGTAATAGTTGTCTTCTAATGGTTGGCGCTCATGTGGCCCATGATTGCATACTAGGTAATAATGTAATTATGGCAAATAACGCAACTCTTGCTGGACATGTTAAAATAGATGATTATGCAATTATTGGAGGCTTGTCCGCATTACATCAATTTGTAAGAATAGGCAAGCATGCGATGGTTGGAGGAATGTCAGGGGTAGAAAATGATGTTATTCCATTTGGTTCAGTCATGGGAAATAGAGCATATTTGTCTGGATTAAATATTATCGGATTAAAAAGAAGGGGCTTTAATAGAAAACAAATACATGATTTAAGAACAGCATTTAGGTTAATTTTTTCAATAGAAGGAACAGCGTTTGAAAGATTAAAAGATGCCATAAAAATTTATAAAAAAAATAAAGTTGTTATGGATATAGTTAGGTTTATAAAAAACAAATCTGCAACTAGGGCTATATGCCAACCAAAACAAAAAAATGTTTGATGATATTGCTATTATTGCTGGTTCCGGAAAATTACCTTTTAAAATAGCCTCACATTTGAAAAAGCTTAATGCTAAGTTCATTATTTTATCAATTAAAGGTTTTTCAGAATTTGAATTATATAAAAATTTTAAAGCTTATTCTTTAAGAATGGGGCAGGGATATAAAGCTATAAAATTATTAAAAAAAAATAAAATAAAAAATATTATTTTTTTAGGAGGTCTAGAGAGACCAAGTTTAGCAACTCTAAGACCTGATTTATGGACTTTATTTAAAGTTTTTAAGTTTATTTTTTTTAAAAAAACTGACGATGTTATATTAAGAAACGTTGTTACTATTTTTGAAAACGAAGGTTTTAAAGTTTTAGGCCTATCTGATATAACAAATGATTTTTTCTTAAAAAAAGGTATTTATGGACGTAGAAAAATACCTAAAAATGACAAAATAATAATAAATAAACATCTTAAACAAACCCTTTTATGGACTACAAAAGATCTAGGGCAGAGTGTCATTGCATCAAAACAAAATATATTGTTAAAAGAGAATAGAAAAGGTACTAATAATTTAATTATGAGATCAAAACATAATAAATATAGTAGAAACAGCTATATATTTATAAAAATTAAGAAACTACATCAAGACTCAAGAGTGGATCTTCCAACATTTGGATTAAATACATTAAAAAAATTAGTAAAAACAAACATTAAATATATAGTTCTTAATGCTAACTCTACTATTATAATGGATAAAAAAAAAACGTTAAAATATTTAAAAAAAAGCAAGAAAACCCTTTTATCAGTAGATATAACAGTTTCAAATAACAACAATATTAATTTTAATTATGAGTAGTACAAAAAGTATTAAAGTATATTTGATTGCTACTGAACCATCAGGGGATGTTATAGGCTCTAATTTAATTAGATCATTAAAAAAACTTAATGGAAAAAGAGTTCAATTTTTTGGTATAGGTGGACCTAAAATGATCAAAGCAGGTTTAATTAAAAGTTTATTTCCAATTAATGAATTGTCAATTTTTGGTATTTTTGAGATTTTACCAAAAATATATAAAGTTTTATCTTTGCTTAATAAAACAGAAAAAGATTTATTAAAAATCAAACCTAATGTACTAGTTACAATTGATAGTCCAGATTTTAACTTTAGAATTTTAAAAAGAATACATGATAAAACATCCGGCACAAAAAAAATTCATTATGTAGCGCCAACAGTTTGGGCTTGGAGGAGTGGAAGAGCAAAATATTTATCTAATTATATTGATAAGCTTCTTACAATTTTACCTTTCGAAAATAAATATTTTAAAAAATATAATTTAAATACAAAATTTGTAGGCCACCCTATTTATGAAATAAAAAAAAATAGAAAAATAAATAAAAAAAAATTTAATTACAAATATAAAATTAAAGAAGGATATAAAGTTGTATCATTTTTACCTGGAAGCAGATTATCTGAAATAAAAAAGAGTATACCTGTCTTAATTGAAACAATTAATTTAATAAAAAATCAAACAAATCTTAAATTACATGTGCTTTTTTACATTTTACCTCATCTAAAAAAATACTTTAATAAATATAAATTTGATTTTTCATATTCACTTATAAATGAAATTGATAAATATGATGCTTTCAAAATTAGTAACGCTGCAATTTCAACATCTGGAACTGTTGCGGTTGAACTAAGCTATTTCAAAGTTCCTACAATAGTAATTTACAAATTAAATTTATTTTCTTATTTTCTTGCTAAGGTTTTCGTTAAAATCAAATACGCAAATATATTAAATATAATGGAGAATAAATATATAATTCCTGAGTTTCTTCAATTTAAATGTCGTCCAAATTTAATAAGCAATGAATTAATTAAATTGTTAAAAGACAAATCGTATTCCAACAAACAACTTGATAATGCTCAAAATGCTTTAATTAAATTAAGAAATAATAATAACAAATTACCAAGCTTAAATGCGGCAAAAGAAATTATTTATGATTTTTGATATCTACTTTTAATAATAGAAGAAATTGTCTTAATTATAGAACTTTTTTTTTGTCGTTTATCTAAGTCAATATAATCTCTTTTTTTATAACCTGTATACAATTGTCTTGGTCTTGATATTTTTCGACTAGGATCTTCAATCATTTCTTTCCAATGAGCAACCCATCCAACTGTTCTTGCTACAGCAAAAACCGCTGTATACATAGATAGTGGAAAACCAAGTGCCCATAGTAATATTCCAGAGTAAAAGTCTACGTTTGGATATAATTTTTTCTTTATAAAATATTTGTCATTTAAAGCTGCATCTTCTAGATCCAGTGCTATTCCTAATAACGGATTGTTTTTTCTTCCCAATTCATTTAAAACACTATGACATGCATCTCTCATAACAGCAGCTCTTGGATCATAATTTTTATAAACTCTATGTCCGAAACCCATTAATCTAAAAGTATCCTTAGGATCTTTTGCACGTTCAATAAAATCTTTAATTTTTGCATTTCTTTTTATTTTTATAAGCATATTCATTACAGCCTCATTAGCACCACCATGAGCAGGACCCCATAAAGAAGCTATGCCTGCTGCTACGCATGCAAATGGATTTGCCCCTGATGAACCAGCTAGCCTTACTGTTGAAGTAGAAGCATTTTGTTCATGATCAGCATGTAAAATTAATAACTGATTCATTGCCTTTGTGATTATAGGATTTGAAATATAATCTTCGCAAGGTGTCGCAAATGTCATTCTCATAAAGTTTTCAGCATAGGTTAGATTATTACTGGGATAAATCACTGGCTGACCTAATGAATATTTATAAGCCCAAGCAGCGATCGTTGGCATTTTAGCAATTATCCTATGAGTAGACACTAATCTTAGTCTAGGTTTTGAGAAATCTTCACTGTCTCTATAAAACGCAGATAACGCACCAACAGTTCCAACCATCACCGCCATAGGATGGGCATCTCTTCTAAAACCTTGTATAAAAGTTTTCATTTGCTCATGTAACATTGTGTGATATGTAATATTTTTTTCGAAATTTTCTTTTTGTTTTATGTTAGGTAATTCTCCATGTAAAAGTAAGTATGAAACCTCCATGAAATCAGCATGTTTTGCTAAATCTTCAATCGTATA
>Ga0315338_1000516_pt1 | contig 84690 bp, 81 predicted proteins | sample ASW8metaG_FD_204518 | JGI IMG/M metagenome (GOLD analysis project Ga0315338, IMG submission 204518) | Ammonia-oxidizing marine archaeal communities from Monterey Bay, California, United States - ASW #8 | ecosystem: Environmental > Aquatic > Marine > Coastal | place: USA: California | collected...
CGACTATCAAAAACAATTGACCAGTCTAAGATGTTTGGAATATACGGCCTATCAGGTAAAATAACTGCGTTTCTTGGTCCCTTTTTCGTTGCTCTATTAACAACTACTTTCAATAATCAAAAAGCAGGTTTTGTAAGTATTATTATTTTTTTTATTTTAGGATATTTAATAATTAGAAACTTAAAGTTGCCAAATTATTCTAATTCTAAATGACCAAAAATTTGATCTACTATAGTTTTAATTGATAAATCAACTGTTTCATCTCTATGATTAGTGTAAAAATAATAATCTGACAATCTAGAAAATAAAACATTATATTTTACTACCATTCTTTTTTTTTCATCATTATTTGATTTAATCCCTGCATTGTAACCTTTAATAAATATCTTCTTTCTTTCTATATCTAATTTGATCCAATCATGTCCGGTATAATAAAATCTTTTTATATTATTTTTTATAATTAAGATCTCAAGATTTTTAATTAACAAGCCTTTTTTACCACAAACTTCGTTAAATAATTTATTAAAGATTTGTTTATTTATTTTTTCTGATTCATCTGCTTCTTTAATTTCCCAATACCAACCTAAAATAAAAGCTGCAACGAAATCCTTTTTTTCTATTTCATTCCATTCATTAGTAGTGCAAAACTCAGTTGTTTTTATTTGATTAAATTTTTTATCAATTAATTCTTCATCTAATTCATTTGCATAAACTATTGATGAAAAAAAGAGTATTGAAAAAAAATAATAAAATATATTTTTCATAAGTTTTTTTAAAGCTATAATCACCTAATAAGATGCTTAAACTTTTTAAAATCTCAATACTTTTATTATTTTTTTCTTTAACGAACCCAAAATTACTCATTTCTGAAGGCTTAAATGAAAGAATAACAAAAGCTGAAAAACAAGTTAGTGATGCTGAAGATGCTTTTGCAATAGGCTCAAAAGGACATTTTAAAAGTTTAGAAGATTTGTTAGATGTAAGAAAAAAATTAGTCAAAGCAAAAGAAATGTATGCAGAAGTAAAAAGTTATGAAGATAAATTAGGAACAGCTCACTATAAAAATACTACAATTAGAATCTTAGATGATTTAGAGCCTTTAACGAAATATATAATTGAACACTCTGGCTTGGATCCAAAACATTAAATATAGTTTGTAAAAATTTCTAAATTTTTTAATAAAAACTGTTCTTTTTCTAAGAGTCTTTTTTTTGATTGTATAGCAAGTAATAACCTTTTACGAGCACTAGAAGAATTTTTATAAAAGAAATTTAAATTATTTTCATTTTCATAAATAGGGTCTAATTCTTTATTTTTCGTTTTAAGATAAAATTCTTTATAAACTTTATAAGTATCAAAATGATTTTTTAATGACTTACATAAACCATGTTCATAAAAAGCAAAGTCTCTAATAATATAATATGCTATCGCTGGATATAATCGGTCATCCTTTATAGAAGATAAAATTTTTTTAACATTTGCCAAAGATTGTTCTGGAGTATAAATTGTTTCAATAGATCTACTTACCTCAATTCCTAAAGAATTATCTAATTGTTTTTTTCTATTAATTGTTTTATCAGGTTCATTTAAACCAAACTTTTCTTTTCTAGCATTTAATAAATTCTCAAAATTAACATCGCCACAACTTGACAAAGCATTATCAACTATTGTTTTTTGTTTTTTATTAAGATCTAATGGAGGAAATTCATTTTCTGAAAAAGATTTGTCAAGACTTAAAAAAAGAAGAAGAATTAAAAGAAAAAAATTAAAGTAGAGGTTTCGCATATCCTTCATCCATTGCAGATTTATTAAACATAACAAAAGGAGCATCTATTCCATCTATAACAGAAAATTCTAACCACATTCCAGATCCTCCGTGTCCTGGAACACCACAAAAAGCTGAATATTTACCAATGGTATAATCGTCTCTATTTTTTGCTTTAAATTTAACATCTTCTTTACAAGAAAGACAACCTTGTGCTGGTGATAAACTATAAGCTCTTGCAATTGCAACTAATTGTTCGTCTGCTTCTTGTGGAACATCACCATCCCACATTTTAATCACAGCTACGCTATGCCTATAATTACCGTCTGGATTAACAAATTTTAAATTCACATTCCATCCTTGAGGAACAACTAAGTTTGCAGAACCGTTATAAAAACCATTGTAATTCCATGAACCATTGTTTCCGTTATATGCTGAAGTTAAAGTAAAAGTAACTAACTTGTTACTACTATCAACTACCATCCATGAAGGATTAATTTTTTCTCCAGATTCATGGTGCTTTGCACTAACAGAATTTAAAAAAAATAATAAAGTTAAAGAAAAAAAAGAAAATAATAATTTTTTTAAAAACATTTTATTCTTCATTAAAAAATAGGGCACCTTTTTAAAAAAAAAAGATGCCCCATAATATCTAGACTTTAATTATTAGTCTACTGTAAAAACAAGAAGGTTGTCCCCACGTGGTGCATTAATTTGTGCATTACCACCAGAAGCAACTGCAACATGAAGTTTACCGCCTAGCTCATATAAAGCACAAGCAGCATTAGCTCCAGCTCCAGTTTGGAACTCCCATAGTTTTTTACCAGTTTTAGCATTATACGCTCTGAAGTAACCATTGGCTTCTCCAGCAAAGAAAACGCCGCCACCAGTAACACAACCACCACCTATCATTGGTTGTTCAGTATCAACTTCCCACTCAATTTTAGCAGTGTCTACATTAACAGCAGATATTCTACCCCACTGTTTTTCTCCAGGAATAGCAACAAAAGCAGAGCCTAACCATAGTTTACCTTTTTGATAACCAGCACTATGAGTAATATAATTCATAGGTTGGTGAAGGTTAACATAATAAGATAGACGTGTTTTTGGGCTAAAAGCACCAGGTGACCATTCAACTCCACCATTAGCGCCAGGAAGCATTCTTGTTCCCTCGCCTGTTGGTAAAGCAAAAAGGTTTTCATGTGGAATCATCTCCTTAGATCTACGAATTAAATGTCCATCAGATGCTGCATGAATATAAACCCATCCAGTTTTTCCACCATGAATAACGCCTTTAACCATATTTCCACTTTCATCCTTTACATCTGCAAGGATTGGAGGAGAAACAGAGTCAAGATCCCAGACATCGTGTCTAATATATTGGTAAGCCCATATTAGCTTTCCATTATTAGCATTGATTTTAACTAGAGAGTCAGACCATCTATTGTCTCCAGGTCTAATAAGTCCATCTAAGTCAGGTGATGGATTTCCAGTTGTAAAATAAACAGATCCTTCTTTATGATCAACAGAACCTGTCATCCATGCAGAAGCACCGCCAACTTTCCAAGCATCATCATATTTGCCTGATTTAATAGCAGCTTTTTCTGCAGCAATATCACGATGTAACGGTTCATCACCTCTACCAGGATCAGTAACATTAACAAAGTCACCAGTCCAACCTTTAAGTCCGTCAGGGTTTGTGTAAGATGGTGATGGTACAGTATACCATTTCCATGCTAAACCACCGTCACTAACATTATATGCAGATATAAAACCACGGATTCCGTATTCAGCACCGGACATACCCATGATTATTTTATCTTTATAAACAGCAGGTGTATGAGTTTGAGAATAACCAGCTTCATTGTCAGCTATTATTATTTCCCATGCAAGCGCTCCTGTTTTTTTATCCAAAGCAACTAACATTGCATCCAAAGTTGCGAATATTACTTTATCTTTTAATAAAGCAACACCTCTGCTATTTGGACCACAACAATAAATTGCTGGTTTGTTTTTGTGAGTGTATTGCCAAAGCTCTTTACCAGTTTTTGCATCAACTGCAAATACATGATTGTAAGGAGTTGTGTAATACATAATGCCATTTTCAACAACCGGAGTTGTTTCGTGAGAACCAAGTTTTTCACCATGCTGATGAATCCATTTTACATTAAGATTAGCAGCATTTTTGACATTAATACCATCACTTGGGTGGTATCTCATTTGCCCAGCATCACCACCGTAACCTAACCAGTTTTTACCTGGAAGTTTAGCGTATTCTCCAGCACTTGTAGCATATGCGAAACTAGAGATTGTAGCTAAAACAGTAGCAACACTTAGGGTTTTTTTGATCGAAGTCATAATATAAACCTCCCGAGATTAATATTGAGTGTTGAGTAATATCAACATATAAATACTTATATAAAAAAATATATTTGTCCATATAAAAATGCCATATTTTTGCCATATTTATGATTTTAGCAATCTATTTTAAAAATTAATGATAAGTTGTTTTGTGAGTGCTTTCGCTTTTTTTTCCAGAAAATCCATTCTATTGCATTGAAATTCTGCTTCTTCTTCTGCGTCATCAGCAATTTCAAGTATCCATCCTTTCTTGCTTCTTCCTATATTTCTTTTTTCTAATTTTTGATCTTTTAAATTTTGTTTTATTAGTTCTCTTTCCAAAAGTTGAATCCTTGTTATAAATTGAAAAACACCATGCTTTGCAAAACTAAGATACAATGACATTTCTTGAAAGATTCCAGAAAATACTAAATCAAATTTTTTTTCTTTAATATTTTTATCCTTATATTTGTTTGAAAACTTGTTTATTGCTTTTTTTCCTTCATCTATCGAATTTGCATGATTCGTAATATAGTTTACTAAATCTCTAACATCGTTATCTTTTTTCCATTTAGAATCTAAATTAATATTTTTTTCAGGCCAATAATCTATTTGTTTAGGTGGTACTAAATGATGTAACTTGCATGGCCATTCATCTTCTTCAACCACAATTTGATTACCATATACTAAATTATAATTAAAAAATAAAAAAAAATAAAAAAAATAAAAAAAATAAAAATTATTTTTCATAGTGATAAATTAATAAAAAAAATTCTACAATATATAAATACATAATGTTAAAAATAAAAAAAATTAGTGATTTTAATTTAAAATCAAAAAAAGTTCTAGTCAGATTAGATCTAAATGTGCCTTTCAACAATAATAAAATTTTAGACAATACAAGAATTAAAGCTTCTATACCTACTCTAACAGAAATTATTAAAGAAAAAGGAACGCCAGTTATAATAAGTCATTTTGGCAGACCAAATGGTAAGATAAATAAAAAATTTTCTTTAAAAAAAATATTAAAAAGTTTATCGAAGCATCTTGGAAAAAAAGTTATTTTTTGTAGTCAATGTATTGGCTCAGAAGTAAAAAGAGTTTTAAATAATATTAAGCCAGCTCAAGTTATTTTACTAGAAAACCTAAGATTTCATAACGAAGAAACTAAAAATAGTAGTAAATTTGCAAAAAATTTAAGTAAACATTGTGATATTTATATAAATGATGCATTTAGTTCTAGTCATAGAAAACATTCGTCAATAGATAAAATTACAAGATTTATACCATCTGGAATAGGAAAAAATATGGAAAATGAAATTATAAATTTAAATAAATATCTAAAAAAACCAAAAAAACCAATCACTGTTGTAATTGGTGGGTCAAAAATGAATAATAAGATAAAAGTAATTAATAAATTAATTAGAAAGTGCCAATATTTAGTTTTAGGTGGCGGTGTAGCAAATACTTTTTTAAAATCAAAAAAAATAAATATAGGTAAATCTATTTATGAAAAAAAACAAATTAATAATGCAATTAAGATACAAAAAAAAGCAAAAAAACATAATTGTAAAATAATATTACCGACAGATGTGGTAATTTCTGAAAAAAACAAAAATTTAGATATTAGTAATATAAATAAAAACCATAAAATTCTTGATTTGGGTAAAAATACTCTTGCTATAATTTCAGATATAATTAATAATTCCAAAACTTTAATATGGAGTGGTCCTTTAGGCTATTTTGAAAAAAAACCTTTTGATAGAGGAACAAACGAGTTAGCTAATTTAATTAATTCAAAAAAAAAATTAATAAGTATTGCTGGTGGTGGAGACACAATTGCAGCAATAAAAAAAAATAAAAAAATTCAAAATTTTTCTTTCTTATCAACTGGAGGTGGTGCGTTCTTGCATTGGCTAGAAAATTTTACTCTACTTGGGATTGAAGCGTTAAAAAAATAATTAGTAAGATTGATAAGATTTTTCTTCTATTATTAATGAGCCAGTTAATTTATTTATTTTTTTTTTTATTTCTGACCTTTTATCGTTTGAAATATATACTAACCTTGCTAATTTTATAAATTTTTGATTAAATTCTTTTCTAGATTCTAATAATCTAATTTCATCTTCTATTTTCCATAATTTTTTATTTATTTTTATTAATTCTTTCTCATATAACAAAATTTTTTTAATTTTTTTAAAATTTTTTTCATAAATTTTATTTAGTAAAGATAATTCGTTGTTAATATTCTTTAATTTTGATTCATCAAATATCTTTTTTTTTTTAATCTTTAAAATAGAAATTTTATCTATTAATTCGCCGCTTGACACTGGTACTGAAATATCTTCTTTTTTCATATAAAATTTTTTTCAATTTCTTTTATAATATATTCAGGAGAGATTTTATTAATATTGTTTGAGCCAAAAATTCTCGAATCAATGGTTAACGATCCTGGAGTTAAACCAGTATATTTTCCAGGCAGACTTCTTCCAAAAACTTTCACTATTGGTGACCCACCTGCATCAATCATATGAGCAGTTCCACTATCATTTGCTAAAGCGCATTTTATTCTTTCTGATAAAGCAATAACAAGAGCAGGTCCTTTTGTATTTTTTTTTCTAAATTTTCCCCATTCAGGGAATAATGATTCTGGAACTTGTTTTTTTATTAATTTTAACCATTTTTCTTCGTTAGGTCCTAAGAAAAATACTGGATTTATTTTTTTATGTGAGAAATATTTGGCTACAATAATAAAGTTATTTAATTTCCAACATTTTCTTTTATCTCCTGCCCCAGGAGCAAAACCAATATATTTACTATGTTTTTCTGGCAAAGCTTTTTTTGCTAAAATTCTATATTTTTCTTCTAGTGGTAAAGGTGGCGGTGGAACTTTTATTCTTTTTCCAAATGCTATCTCAGATAATTGAACTAATCTTCGAGATAAGTTTAGTTCCCTCTTAAAATTTTTTGGTGGTTTAATATCAGAGAAATAGAAATTTGCACAGCCTGATAAAAATACTTTATGTTTAATTGTTCGAACAAGTAAAGTTGTTAAAAAATGTGTTTGTGTATCAATCAATAAGTCATATCTGTTGCCCTCAAGTGGTGGTTTAAATAAATTTAATAAGTCTTTAAACCTTTGACTAATTCTTGCTTCATGAACTCCTATAAAACCAACATTACATTCTTCAAAAACTTCATCGATTAATCCTTTAACTAAAGGTTCTAACGTATGAGCAAACTCACTTTTGTGTGTTCCAGCAATCCAAGTTATTTTAGCTTTTGGAAAAACTTGTCTTAAAGATCTTATAAAAGGTAATTTTATTAAACCATCTCCTACAAAATCTAGCCCTACATAAACAGCTATTGATGAAGGTTTTATTTTTTTAATATTTTTTTGTAACATACCAATATGAAAAAAGATTATTTTATACTTTTTTTACTGATATTTTACTTATTTTTTCAATTTTCAACACTTGATTATGGGTTTAAAATTAATGACATAAAATATTTTAAAAATATTTCTCTAAATCAAGAAAATATAAAAGATTTCATTGAAAAAAAAAGAATTAAAAATAAAAAAAATATAAAGACTGATAAAAGCTGGCAACATAGATACAAATTATATAGCATTAATGCTGATGAAATGATGTCGGTTATGGCGCTGTCAAAAATTAATATTAATGAAAAAAGATTTGATCCGCAAATATATAAATATGGTGGGGCATTTATTTATCCATTAGGTCTCTATTACTATTTTTTAAATAAAACTAATTTTCTTGAAGATATAAATTCTTATTCAATAGTTAATAATGAAAAATTAATTGATGAAATTTTTTTTCATGGAAGATTATTTGTTTTATTATGTTTCATTTTTTCCGCATTAGTCCTATACAAAATTCTAAAATTAGTTACTAAAAAAAATTATGCTTTAGTTTTTACTGCAATCTACTTAATTACACCTTCTTCTATTATGTACTCACAAATAATTAAGCCCAATTGGTACGCTTTATTATGGTTTAATTTATCAATTTTTTATATTTGTAAATATTTTAATCTAAAATTGATTGGTCAATTGAAAAATAATTATGAAAAAAATTTTAATAAAAAAAGGATTTATTTATTAATAATTTCTATTTTTCTAGGATTAGCTATTGGATCAAGCGTATTATTTATACCAGCATTTATTTTAATTTTATTTATAATTTCTGGTGATTTAGATGTAAATTTTAAAAGCTGGAGAATAGATAGATGGCATCGAAATGATGCTCTAAAATTTCTAATAATACCTACCTTAATTATTTTTTTTATAACAAACCCGTACATTTTAATTAATTTTGTAAATTTCATTAATGAATCTTCAAATGAATATTCTTGGGTTATTCAAGGCATAAAGCTTAAAAATATATTTCTATTTTTTCATAATTCATTTTTTCTGGGTTTTGGATTAATTCTTTCTTTAACATTTTTTTATTATTTATTAAAAGGTTTATCAAAAAGTTCGAAAATATATATTAAAGGTAGATTAATTGAAAATAGAATATCAATTGTAATTATTTGCTTAATATTGTTTGGTGCAATTATATCAGGATTTGATGATTGGCATATTCAATTTAGATATATTCCTTATATTTTACCAATTTCATTAATTTATTTGGCACATAAAATAAAAAATTATAAATTTGTTTTTTTTATTTTTTTTGCAACTTTTTTCCAAGCAATACCTTTAAAATTAGCTTTCTATGATGAAAACATTTTAAAGTATTCAACCAGAATGAGTTCTGCCAAATGGATTAATATTAATATAATCGAGAAAAATAAATCAATATGTAAAAAAGATTTTAGTCCATTTGATTTTCCTCCAATTAATTTTAATAAAGCTAAAGTAGTAAAAGATTGTGAATTTGAGATACATGTATTAAGGCAGCCCAAAAAAATAAAGGAATATAATAATAAAAAAATAATAAAAAAATTTGAACCTAGATACCAATTTTCAAATATTCCTTTAGTATTTAGTCATATAAATCCATTAATTATAATTTTAAAAAACTCTAGTGATTGATAGAAAAAAAAATATTAAATACAAATAATTCGATATGCGTGATTTAACTCTAATTATTCCATCAAAAAATGAGGTTGAGTCTTTGCCCGCTTTTCTTAAAGAAATTAAGAATTATAAATGTAGAAAATTTATTGTTTTACAAAAAGAAGATTTGGAAACAAAAAAAGCAATTAAAAAAATTAAAAATATTAAAATTATTGAACAAGTGAATAATGGTTACGGCAATGCTTTAATTGAAGGTATTAATTCTGTAAAGACAAAATATTGCTGTATTATAAATGCAGACGGAGCAATGGATCCAAAGTATTTAGATAAAATGAGAAAATTATGCAAAAATAAAGATTTTGTATTTGCATCTAGATATCAAAAACCTGGTGGAGGTAGTGATGATGATACTTTAGTTACCTTAATTGGAAATTATTTTTTTACTTTTGCCGGTAATTTTCTTTTTAATTTAAAAATATCAGATATTTTATATACATATATTTTAGGAAAAACGTCATCCTTCAAAAATTTAAAGCTTAAAAATTTTGATTTTAGAATTTGTGTCGAAATTCCAATTAAAGCAAAACTTCAAAATATGAACTATTCTTGTTTACCAAATTATGAAAGAAATAGAATAGGTGGAATAAAAAAAGTTAATGCTTTAAAAGACGGTTTTTTAATACTAACAGAAATTGTCAAATATTTCTTAAAAATTAAAAAATAAAAGCTATTTAATTTTATTTTTTAAATACCAATCGTAAGTAATTTCAATCCCATTTAATAAATTAACTTTTGATTTCCAACCTAAAGAATTAATTTTTTTTGAGTTTATTAATTTTCTTGGTGTACCATCAGGCTTAGATTTATCAAAAATAAATTTACCTTTAAATCCTATTACTTTGGCAATAGTTCTAGCAAGATTTAAAATATTTTCTTCATTTCCAGAACCAATATTAATATGGTCTGTTTTATTATAATTTTTCATTAAAAATACTAAACCGTCAGCTAAATCATCTACAAATAAAAATTCTCTTTTTGGTTTTCCAGTACCCCAAATAATTACTTTTTTTTTATTATATTGAGATGCGTAGTGAATTTTATTAATTAAACCAGGTAGTACATGCCCGGATTTAACATCAAAATTATCTCCAGGACCATATAAATTAGTTGGCATAGCAGATATAAAATTCTTTTTGTATTGTGTTCCATATGCCTTGCATAACTTTAAACCAGCAATTTTAGCTATAGCATACCATTCATTTGTTGGTTCTAATGATCCTGTAAGTAACGACTCTTCGATTATTGGTTGTTTAGAGAATTTTGGATAAATACAACTAGATCCCAAATACAAAACTTTTTTTACATTATTTTTATATGATAAATGAATTAAATTTAGTGCTATAGATAAATTATCATATATAAAATCTGCGGGATAAGAGCTGTTTTCTAAAATTCCACCAACGCGTGCAGCGGCAATAAAGATATAATCAGGTCTGTTTAATTTAAACCAATTATCTGTTTTATTAAAATCTCTTAAATCTAAGGATTTTTTATTAACAAAAAGAATTTTACACTTTTCTTCCTTAAGTCTTTTGCATAATGATCGTCCAACAAGTCCTGTATGTCCAGCAACAAAGATTTTTTTATTTTTTAAAGATATTTGTTTCATAGTTTTAATGGTAGCGAGGGGGAGATTTGAACTCCCGACACACGGATTATGATTCCGTTGCTCTAAACCACTGAGCTACCTCGCCTCATGGTTAGAATGTATAAAAAAAAATACGATTTCAAGTAAATTTTTATGCAACAGAAAATATCAAACCATTTAATTTATTAGTAATTTTAATTTGACATGCAAGTCTTGAATTTTTTTTTATTTTTTTTGTTAGTGCTAAAATTTCTTTCTCTTCATTGGTTTGTGTTTTTAGTTTATTTATGTGATTAGATAAAATATATACATGACAAGTGGAACAAAGCATTTCCCCGCCGCAAGATCCTTCTAAATTTATATTATTTTTTTTTGATACCTCAAGTAAAGTAGAGCCGTCATTAGCTTCAATTTTTCTAAAATTGTTTTTCTTATCTAAAAAATTAATTTTAACCATATTGTATTTATAAAGTATTTATATTGCTTTTTAAAATTTTCAAAATTTTTGATATAAAGTATAAAATCTCATTTTCTGTATTATTTTTTCCTATTCCAATTCTCAAAGTACCTTTGGCTTGCTTTGTATTTATTCCTAATTCTTTTAAAACATAAGATGATTCACCAGATCCTGACCCACATGCTGATCCGGAAGATATAGATATATTGTCTAATTTTGAAAACAAAAAATCGCCTTCTACATTAGGAAAGGTTATATTAATATTATTATCAACACTATCCTTTCCATTTAAAATAAATTTAACATTATTTTTTTTTAGTTTGTTTAGAAATATCTTTTTTAAATTCTTAATTTTTTTCATATTTTTAACTCTTTCTTGCTCTACTAATTCTACAGCATAACCAGTACCAACACATAATGCAGTAGACAAAGTTCCAGATCGTACACCATGTTCTTGGCCACCGCCGGAAAATAAGGGGATTAATTTAACATTGCTATTTTTTTTAATAAATAAAACACCTATACCTTGTGGTCCGTAAATTTTATGAGAGGAGAAACTAGCAAAATCTAAATTTAAATCATTTACATCAAATTTTATTTTTCCTAAAGATTGCGAAGCATCTGTGTGAAATAGAACATCTCTTTTTTTACAGATTTCACCAATTTTTTTTATTGGATGAATAGTTCCAATTTCGTTATTAACATGCATTATTGAAACTAAAAAAGTTTTATTATTAATTTTTTTTTTTAAATCATCTAAATTTAATTGTCCAAATTTATTAATTTTTAAATAAGTTACTTTATACCCTATTGCTTCTAAAAATTTACAAGATTCTAAAACACATTTATGCTCTGTAACGCATGTAACAATGTGATTTTTTTTTTTTTGGGAAAATGCTAGTCCTTTTATAACTAAATTATTTGATTCAGTTGCACCAGATGTAAAAAAAATTTCTTCTTTTTTTGCATTAATTGCTTTTGCTATTTTTGATCTAGAAGATTCTATAAATTTATTTGATATCCATCCATGGGAATGAGATTCTGAATGAGGATTTCCAAAGACATCTGTTAAAAATGACTTCATTTCATTATAAACACGTATATCAATTTGTGTAGAAGAATGGTTATCTAAATAAATATTTTTATTTTTCATAAAAATATTTATATTCCGGAACCATCACCTGTTGAATTATCGATAATACGTGCTGGAATACCAATGACTGTAATATTTGAAGGCACATTTTTTGTGACTACTGAATTAGCCCCAATTTTTGAATTTTTACCTACTGAAATAGGTCCTAAAACTTTTGCTCCAGCCCCAATTATAACATTATCATTAACAGTAGGATGTCTTTTCTTTTTTTCCCATTTTGTACCACCTAAAGTCACGCCTTGATATATACTTACATTATCTCCAATGACAGTTGTTTCACCTATAACAATTCCCATTCCATGATCAATAAAAAGATTTTTACCAATTTTAACCGCTGGATGAATCTCAATTCCAGTAAGAAATCTTGAAATGTTTGACATAATTCGCGCTATTAATTTTAAATTTAATTTCCAAAAAGTATTTGATATTTTATAAAAAAAAATTGCATGTATTCCCGGATAACAGGTTAATATTTCCAAGTAAGATCTTGATGCTGGATCCTTTTTTTTATAAATATATAGGAATTCTTTAAATTTTTTTAGAAACATTAATTTATAAATAATAATCTAATATATTTATTTTCTTATTTTTATGGAAAATTTCTAGTTAATTTATAAGTTTAATTAATATATATATATATTTATTAATTGCTTTTAATAAACAATTGATTATAAATCTAATATTTAAATATGACAGAAGTATTAATAAATGGCCCACAAGGCAAATTACAAGGATTTTATAAACACTCAGAAGGTTCTAAAAATATTGGTTTAGTTTTACACTCAAGAAATTGTATTGAAAATTCAATGAACAATAATATAGTTTCTTCTTTATTTGAAAGCTTTTCAAAAAATAATTTTTCAACTTTAAAAATGAATTTTAGAGGAGTAGAAAAATCTGAAGGAGAATTAGACGGGGATGGCTTAGGCGAATTAAGTGATGCAGCAACAGCACTTGATTGGCTACAAGAACAAAACCAAGATATAAAAGATTGTTGGATAGGAGGAATTGATTTTGGTGCATGGATAGGATCTCAGTTATTAATGAGAAGACCTGAAATAATTGGCTTTATAAACATTGCAACTCCAATTAACGAATTTGATTTTTCTTTCTTATCACCTTGCCCAGCTTCTGGATTAATTATTCATCCAAATAAGGAAACCGATATAGACCAACAAAATATTTATGCATTAGTAAAAAAACTTTCAAGTCAAAAAAAAGTTAGAATAGTTTATAAAAAAATTAACTCAGATATTAATTTTAGAAATAAAGAAAATGAAATTATAAATTGCTCAAATAAATTTATTTCAGATATTTTTGCATTTCTAGATAAAAGTAAAAATTTTCCCTCCAGTTAAAGGTTGTTTTATACCTGTTGTTAAAGGAAATGTAATAGGTAAATTTAATAGTTTTCTTACTGATAAATATGCAAAAGCATGTGCCTCGATAGAATCTCCATTCCAATTGTAATTTTCAGTTAATAAAATTTTAGATTTTTTTATTTTTTTATTTAATAACTCAACCAAAAATTTATTATGTCTTCCTCCACCAGATAAAATACACAAATCTGGATTTTTAGGAAAATAATCAAAAGCTTTTGATAATGTATCTGCTGCTAAATAGGTTAAAGTTGCAGCACCATCCTTAATTTTTAATTTCTTTAACAATGATAATGAGAAAAAGCTCCTATCTAATGATTTTGGAGGAAATTTAGAAAAAAAAGATCTTTTTAAAAAATTTTGAATTATTTCTTTTTTAACATTGCCATTCCTTGCTAACAAACCCAAATTATCAAATTTTTTATTTGAATTTTTAGAAATCCAATCATCAATTAAAGAACAACAAGGGCCTGCATCAAAAGCTACCATTTTATTTAAACTAGTTTTAGATTTATGATTAAAATATGTAATATTAGAAATTCCGCCTAGGTTTATAAAACATATCCTTTTTTTTATTTTTTTTGTTAAATAATAATGAAATACAGGTGTTAATGGAGCGCCTTGACCGCCATTTTTAATGTCGTTTTCTCTAAAATTACTTACAACTTTTATATTCAATAAATTTGCTAAATTTTGAGAATTACCTATTTGCCAACTATATCCTATATCAGGATTATGGGAAATAGTTTGCCCATGGAAACCAATAACATCAATTTTATTTTTATCAATTTTATTTTTTTTTAGGAATTTATTTATTGAAATAAAATTCAAATGAGTAAACTCGTTTTCTATTTCAATGATTCTTTTTTGCTTTTTTGATTTATTAACGTTTAATCTCTTTTTAAAAATACTTTTAATTTTTGAAATAAAAGATTTAGAAAAAGGATAATAGCCAGATGGTCCTAACTTTATTTTAGTTTTGCCATCAGTTATAAGTATACCAACATCAACTCCATCTGCCGAAGTACCGCTCATTAATCCTAGCGCAACATAATTTTTTGAATTTAACATTTACAAATCTTTAAATTATAATTAATAAAATTTCTAATAAAGATCGAGTATTATAATGTTAATAAAAAAATACTAGAAAGTTATAAATAAATGTTCAAGCCAAAATCCGATCTTATTCAAGAATTACAATTAAGAGGTTATATTCATCAATGTACAAATATTGAAGAATTAGATCGATTGGCTGCTAAAAAAAAAATTGTTGCATATATAGGTTTTGATTGCACTGCTGAAAGTTTGCACGTTGGCAGCCTTGTTCAATTAATGCTTATAAGAATTTTGCAAAAAATTGGCCATCAACCAATTGTTTTGCTAGGTGATGGTACATCAAAAATAGGTGATCCATCTGGTAAAGACAAATCAAGACAGTTGCTAGATGAAAAAGAAATTAAAAATAATTCAGAAAATATAAGAAAAAATATAGAAAAATTTGCGATTAAAAATAAAAATGTTAAAAAAATAAAATTTTTATATAACTCACTCTGGCTAGATAATATTAATTACATAAATTTTTTAAGAACATATGGTAAAAACGTGTCAGTAAATAAAATGTTATCGATGGATAGCGTAAGTGAAAGATTAAAAAGAGAACAGCAATTATCTTTTTTGGAATTCAATTATATGATTATTCAATCTTATGATTTTATTCAATTAAATAATCGAGAAAATTGTGAAATTCAATTTGGAGGTTCTGATCAATGGGGTAATATTACAGCTGGCGTCGATTTAATAAGAAGGATAAACAAAAATGAAGTTTTTGGTTTGACTACTCCATTAATTACTACTGCGTCAGGTGATAAAATGGGTAAAACTAACAAAGGTGCTGTATGGTTAAGTGAAAAATTACTTTCATCTAATGGGTATTGGCAATTCTGGAGAAATGTAGATGATAAAGATGTAATTAGATTTTTAAAACTATTTACGGATATAAAAATTGAAGATATTAATAATTTAAAAAATAAATCAAGCAGTGAAATAAATAATAATAAAAAAATTTTAGCTGATGAAACAACTAATCTATGTCATGGGAAAAATTTAGTTGACAGTTTTATTATAAAAAAAAAATATCTTGTTAAAGGTTTAGAGGCATTTAAAATTCTCAGCCTTAACAAAAAAATTATTCAAAGTAATAGTGAATCAAGAAGATTAATTAGAGGTGGTGCTGTAAAATTTAATGGAAAATTAATAACTAATGAGGTTGAATCTTTTTCTGAAAAAAATATTAAAAATAATAAAATAGAAATTTCAATTGGCAAAAAAAACCATTTTACAATTAAAGTGATTTAATCTTTTTTTTCTTTTTTCTCTGTTTTAAAAACACTAAAAAATTTTTGAATAAATCCTGGTGTTATTGTTTTAATTGGATTTACCTTAACTTCTGGCTCATCTAAATCTCCGGTAATAGTATATACAAAGGACCAAATGCCTTTTCTTTCATTGGTTAATATTTTTCCTACTACTGGTATTGAACCAATAATTTTATTAAGAGTTACCATTGGTATGATTGCTCCTTCTAAATTTATTTTTTTATCATTTAAATAAACAGTACCTTGGTTTGAAAAACCAATATCAGGTCCGTAAGCTTCGTATTTATTTAAATTTAACGTTCCATTTTCTAAAATAAATTCAGATTTTAATTTATTAATTAAAATTCCTTCACCTGATAAAGCTGAAACAATTCCTATTGAAGCTAAATTTAATATTTTTGCAAGAGTTGGGGCTTTTATTAGTCTCATATCTCTTATAGTAACACTAGCATTTAATGGGTGAATTTCTTTTGTATCGTCATAATTTCCGTGCAATACCAATTCTCCTTCTTTTCCACTTTTATTTATATTAAATGTGTTTAAAAATAATCCTGCATCGTCAGAATTAATTACTAAATCTCTTGAATTTTGTCTAGGATCAATAGTTAGAGTAAATATTTTATCGTTTTTTAACTTGGAATGTAATTCAGCTTCTTTAAACAATTTATTTTCATATTTTAATTTAGCATTAACACCATAAATACTTTTTTCTTCAGCAACTAGTATCTCTTTTGCATTTAAATTTATATCCAAAGGTTGTAATTGTACTAAAAAACTATCTTCCTTTTGTTTCTCAAAAAAAATTTCTTTTAAATTTTTTGAAAAATCAAAATAGTCACCATTCAAATCTAAATTATTTATATTTTTATTTCTTACAATTTTAATATTCATTTTTTTTGTATTTTTCTTTAAATTAAGTTCCAAGCTCTTATAAGGTTTAAATTCATTTGATAATTTGATCGACCCGTTTATTTGATTATCTCCCTCTTCAAAATTTATGATTTTAACCTCATTTAATTCACCTTTAAAAAAATTAAAATCTATGTCAGCTACTGCATCTACACCTTTGTTTTTTGTTATACCTAAAGCAGGAAAATTTAATTCAGTCTCTTTTAAATTATTAGATGTTTTTATTTTTTCTTTATTATTTTGAAAAATTAAATATGTTGCATTTAATTTTATAGGTCCCTTGATATAAAATTCTCCTGGTCCTTTATTAGAAGACAAGATTTTAAAATTTATTAATCTTTCTATATCGTTTTCATCAATTTCTCCTGACAAATTATATTTACTTATATATTTGCTTTTATCCCTATAATTTTTTTTTCCTTTTAAAAAAACATCTAAATCTCCAACAGTAGCATTTCCTTCAATATTAAATCCATTCTGATTAAGTTTAAATTTCATACTTTTTGAATCTAAATTTAAGTTTTGAAAAACTTTTTTTCGTGAAATTTTTGTTAAGATTCCATTTGCTTGAAATTCTTTTACATTTAATTGCGCAGATCCTTCATAAATATCATCTTTTATATTTGTAGAAAAATTATCAATAATTATGTTCTTATCATTTTGTTCTAAATTTCCTTCCAATAAAATAGAATTAACTTTTAATGGTTTATTAAAAATTGAAGGTAAATTTATTTTACCATCAACCATTTCTATTTTATTAGTAACTAATTTCCTCTCAGAAATTAAAGGTAAAAAATTTATATGAACTTTTAAATTTTTAAAATCTGAAATTATTTCTTGTTCAATAGAAAAAATTTTAAAATTTCTTCCCTCAACTATAATTCTCATTTTATCTTTATCAAAATTTATTCTTGGATCTTTAATTGAGGTGTAAAATTTTTCTGATTTAAATCTATTGTTTATAAATTTTTCTAAATATTCGCTCGAAAATCCTCCTTTATTTACAATCCAGGCTAAATAAATTAGAGTAGAGATTAGCAATAAAATTATTAATGAAATAAATGTTTTAAATATTTCTCCCATTTTTTTTAATTTTTCTTAAATAAAGCAGATTCTAAAAAAATATCAATATTCCCATCTAAAACAGAATTGCAGTTTGATATTTCTGTATTATTTCTGAGATCTTTAACCATTTTATATGGGTGCATAACATAAGATCTAATTTGCCTGCCCCAGCCTATCTCTGATTTGCTCTGGTTTTTTGATTGTTGTTCAGATTCTTTTTTTTGCAGTTCCATTTCATAAATTTTTGCCTTTAACATAGATAAAGCTGTAGCTTTATTTTTATGTTGAGATCTATTATTTTGGCATTGTACAACAATTTTGGATGATAAATGAGTAATTCTAACAGCGCTGTCTGTTTTATTCACATGCTGTCCACCTGCTCCTGACGCTCTATAAGTATCAATTCTTAAATCTTTTTCATTTATATTTATTTCAATTTTTTTATCAATAACTGGATAAATCCAAACTGATGCAAAACTCGTGTGTCTTCGAGAATTAGAATCAAATGGTGATATTCTAACTAAGCGATGAATGCCGGATTCTTTTTTTAACCAACCATAAGCATATTCGCCATCTATTCTCATTGTTAAAGATTTAATTCCAGCTTCATCTCCAGAATTTTCTTCTAGAATTTCAAAATTAAATTTTTTTTTTTCACACCACCTAGTATACATTCGAACTATCATTTCAGCCCAATCTTGCGCCTCAACTCCTCCAGCTCCTGAATGAATCTCCAAAAAACAATTGTTAGAATCAGCTTCACCTGATAAAAAACTTTCAAATTCTTTTTTTTTAACTTTTTCAATTAATTCTTCAGTTTTTTTATTTATTTCTGAAATTAATTTTTCGTCTTCTTCATTAGTAATTTTAATTAATTCACTCAATTCATCCTGTTCTTTTTTTAAAATCAAAAAAGAATTTAATCTATTTTCTAGAATATTTTTCTCTTTGATTATTGATTGAGCTTTTTCTTGATTATTCCAAAAATTTGTTTTTTGAATCATATTTTCAAAAGATTTAATTTTTTTTGAAATATTATCTAAATCAAAGACCCCCCCTAAGTGTTTCTAGGGAAGTCTTTATTTTTAATAAATTATCAAGAATATCTTTTTTCATTAATACAACCCACCTAGTCCTTGAATATCAGTTCTTAAACCACCAAAGGATTTTTCATTTATATAATCTTTAGTTCGTGAATTAGGTGCAAATGCTTCTAAAATTACTCCTTTATCATTTTTTTTTGCAAGTTCTCCAGTTTTTAGATTTATTTTCACTAATTGTGCCTTTGAAGGAATTCTAAATGGTTTTTCTTTTTCATTTTTTAAAGCTAAATACATAAAATCCCTAAAAATTGGAGAAGCAACACTTGCTCCTGTTTCTTTATCACCTAATGATTTTGGAGTATCAAACCCAACATAAATACCAACAGCCAAATCAGGTGAAAATCCAATGAACCATGTATCATTACTATCGTTTGTAGTTCCAGTTTTACCTGCAAGTGGTTTTTTGATAACAGAAACTTTTTTACCAGTACCTCTTAAAATAGCTCCTTCTAGCATTGAAACAATTTGATAAGCATGAATAGGGTCAATAATTTGTTCACGACTATCAACAATTTCTGGTTCCAAGGCAGAATTTAATTCTTCCATTTTACAATTTATACACAACCTATCATCGTGTTTTTCAATTGTTTCACCATTTCTATTTTGCACTCTGTCAATTAAAGACGATGATACTTTTTTACCTCCATTAGCCAACATTGCATATGCTAATGTTAATCTTACAAGAGTTGTTTCCCCAGCTCCTAAAGCCATAGATAATACTGGTTCAATATCATTATTTATATTAAGTTTTTTCGCGTTACCGACAATAGATTCAATTCCAATCATTTGTGCTAAACGTATAGTCATTAAATTTCTAGATTTTTCTAAACCTAACCTCATTGTACTCAATCCATAAAACTTATTTGAATAATTTTCAGGACTCCATTTTCCTAAATCAGCTCCCTGATCAATTACAAAAGGGGCATCTAAAATTTTTGTATTAGGCGCATAACCTTTTTCAAGAGCTGTTAAATATACAAACGGCTTAAATGCAGACCCGGGCTGTCTAAATGCTTGCGTTGCTCTATTAAATTCACTTTTATTAAAACTAATACCGCCAGAAACCGCAAAAATTCTTCCAGTATGAGGATCAAGGGCTATTAGTGCGCCATTCACATCTGGAAATTGTCTGAGATTGTAAAGAGGTAGAATATGGTCAATAAAATCTTTTTTTGGATCTTTTTCTTCAACATAAATTATATCACCAATAGCTACAACATTTTTTGGCTTCTTGATTAGCGGACCTAAATATTGATTTATTCTCCATTGTCTTGCCCATTTTAAATCTTTTAAAATAATTCTTCCATAATTATCATTATCAAGAAAAATATTAACTCCTAAATTATCAATATGAACAACTATGGCAGGTTTCCAATTAGGAAATGCTTCAGGAATAGGAATGTTTACTATATGACTATTCAAATTTGTTTCTTTAATATTATTTATATTAGCTAATGGCCCTCTCCAACCATGCCTTCTATCATAATTAATTAACCCCATTTTTAATGTATTATCGGCTATTTTTTGTAAAGTAGGGTCTAATGATGTTTTTACAGTAAGGCCCCCTTTATACAATTTATCTTCACCGTATTTTTCAACTAATTGTTTTCTAACATCTTCTAAAAAATATTGAGCTTCTACAGATTTTATTTCTTTTCTTTTTGCAATTGTTAATTCAAAACTTTTTGCTTTTAAAGCTTGTTCTTCTGTAATAATTTTTTCCCGAAATAATCTTGTTATTACCCAATTTCGCCTAGCAATTGCAGCTTTTTTTTTTCTAATTGGATGATAATTATTTGGAGCTTTGGGTAAAGCAGCAAGAAAAGCAGATTCTGCAATTGTTAATTCATTAAGTGATTTATCAAAATAATTTAAACTTGCAGCTGCAACTCCATAAGATCTAAACCCAAGATAAATTTGATTTAAATAAAGTTCAAGTATTCTGTCTTTATCTAAAATCTGTTCTATTCTTAATGCTAGCAAGATTTCTTTAACTTTCCTTTTATATGAAACCTCACGTGATAAAAAAAAATTCTTTGCAACTTGTTGAGTAATAGTAGAAGCTCCTTCTGGTCTTCCTCCAATATTGTTAATATTTCTTTTTATCGCCCTCAAAATACTTGTAAAATCAATACCAATGTGGCTATAAAAATTTTTATCTTCAGCTGATAAAAAAGAATTTATTACTAACTTAGGTATAGATTCAAGAGGGACAAAGGATCTTTGCTCAGCTGCATATTCTGATATTAATCTTCCATTTGAAGCATATACTCTCGTAACCATTGGAGGTTCATAATTAATTAATTCTTCGTGATCTGGTAAATCCAAAATAAAATGCCACACTACAAATAATAAAAGCATAAAAATAGCAAATAAAGAAATGAAGGCAGTGGTAAATATAGTTAACAATTTTTTAAATGATTTCATTTTTTTATATTTAAAAATTAATTAATTTTTATTACTTTAAATTTAATTAAAATGCTATTATATCAATATATATGTTGTTAGTTTAAAAACGAATTTAAAAATAAATTATTCATGCAAAATTTACATTTAACATATTTTAAATCATTAACAAAAATAAAATCAAATTTATTTTCAAATAATTTGATTGTTTTTTTAATATTTCAAACATTTTTTTATAGGATTTTATCAAGATGGACAAAAGAATTATTGTTGATTCTTCGTTTAAAGAAGAAACTAGAGTTGCGTTTATTAATGGATCAGAAATTGAACACTTTGAAGTTGATACATATTCAAATAAGAAACAATTAAAAGGAAACGTATATTTAGCTAAAATTAGTAGAGTTGAGCCTTCTCTTCAAGCAGCATTTATAGACTATGGAGGTAACAAACAAGGTTTTCTTCCATTTAGTGAAATTAGCAATGATTATTTTAAAATACCTAAATCTGACAAAAAAAATAAAAAAAATAATGATGATTTTGATATAAAAGACTTCTATAAAAAAGACGACACAAACAAAACAAAAAAATTCTCAAGAATCCCAGATTTTAAAAGATACAAAATACAAGAAGTAATAAAAAAAAACCAGATAATGCTAGTTCAAATAGTTAAAGATGAAAGAGGAAATAAAGGAGCGGCTTTAACAACGTTTATAAGTATTGCTGGCAAATACTGTGTTTTGATGCCTAATAAATCAGTAGGGACAAAAATTTCAAAAAAAATTTCTGATTTTAAGGAAAGAAAAAAATTAATTAAAATTGCAGATAAATGTAATATAAAGAAAGGAATGGGATTAATCATTCGAACAGCAAGTAGAGATTGTAGTGAAAATAATTTAAAAAATGATTTTGATTATGTCTTAGGAATTTGGAAATCAATAAAAGAAAAAACTATAAATTCATTAGCGCCAACAATTATAAATGAAGATTCAAATATTGTTAACAAATTTATAAGAGATAGTTTTATTGAAGAATATAAAGAAATTGTTATAGAAGGAGAAAAAACATATGAACATGCAAAAAAATATATGAATACTTTGTTACCTGGTCAAGAAAGAAAAATAAAGGAATATAAAAACACAAAATTACCAATTATGGAATATTATGATTTAGAAAATAAAATAAATTCAATTTATGATACAAAAGTTAGACTAAAATCAGGAGGATATATAATAATCAATTCCACTGAAGCATTAACGGCTATAGATATAAACTCCGGTCAATCAACAAAAGAAAGAAATGTTGAGGAAACAGCTTTAAAAACAAATATAGAGGCAGTAGATGAAATTTGTAAACAAATAAGAATAAGAAATATAGCAGGATTGATTGTTGTTGATTTTATAGACATGGAATATATTAGAAATAAAATTATTATTGAAAGAAGATTAAAAGAAACACTTAGATATGATAGAGCGAAATGTCAAATATCAAGAATAAGTAAATTTGGTTTATTAGAATTATCAAGACAAAGAATTGGGCCTAGTTTAGAAGAAACAACTATGGAAGATGGGGTAATTTCTGGTATTAGATGTACTATAAGATCTGTATCATCATCTGCTGCTAAAATATTAAGAAAATTAAAGTACTTAAAATTTGAAAAAAAAATAAAAGAACTGAGTATTTATTTATATGAAACATTATATAAATATATTGTTACAAATAACCAAAGCTTTATAAAAAATCTTGAAAAAAAATTAAAAATAAAGATTCATTTAGTTAAAGATAATAATATTGCTCCTCCTTTTTTTATTTTAAAAACATTGGAATCGAAAAAAAAAAAGTCTTCAACCATCTATGATGATGTACCAAAATTCTCAAGTGAAGAAGGGGATAAAGAAATAAAAAGATCTGAAAAAAAAAAATTAGTAGAAAAAAAAACTACAGAAAGTAAAGTTAAAAAAGAAGAAGAAGAAGAAGAAGAAGAAAAAGTTGAAAAAAAAGAACCAATAGATGAAGTTGTTTCTATAGCTAAATAAAAAATAATTAAATTTTCATGTTTTTTCTAATTTTAGTAGCAGATATTTTTTCTATTTCTTTTGATAGTTCAATTTGTTCGACTTTCCAGCCCACCCCTCTACCATAACAAACATTGGTAATATTTGGAACTTTAATAACTTCAAATTTTCCTTCATATTTTTCTAGGTTATTTTCAATATTTTTTTTTACAGTCTCAAAATCAAAGGGATTTGAATCATCTGTGCCACTTGTATCCCTGATCATTATGATAACTTGTCCAGTTCTTTTAAGTATTTCTTTAAACAAAGCTTTATGTCCGTCATGAAAAGGTTGATACCTCCCTAGCATAGATGCGGTAGGTTTTTTCCAATTAATAGTCATTATTATCTATCCTTTCTTTAATATAATTAGACCAATGTTTAGCATTTTTCGTTGTAATTCTAAAATGAAATTTTTTTGGCTTTTGGAAAATTTTATTTGTATTTTCAAATCTACCTTTTTTTTCTGTATCCATCCAAATAATAATATCAGGATTTAATATTTTTCTTGTCTCATCTAAAGGACAAACAAAATCAGCAAGAGCACTAATTTTTTCTGAAAAAATATAATCAGAAAATCTCTTCATTCTATCAGCCTGTCTTAGTCGTCCTTCTTTAGAAAAATCCCAATCATCGAAATGTTTTCTTATTTCATCTGCATTGAGATGAATAATTGGCATAATTTTTTTTAATTCTTTCGCCAAGCGTGTTTTTCCGGAACCTGGTAAACCCATAACTAATATTTTTTTAGGTAAAGGATTTATTTTTTTATTTTTAAATAAATCTCTTTTTTCAATTTTATTATTTATAAAACTTTTTTCGTTTTCTAAAATTATCATACTTTTATTATTTTATTTTTTGTTAAATATAAATTTTTTTAAATTTTTGAATTTTTTTGATCCTCTTTTACGTCTTCCCCATAAAATATAGTTCCATCCTCTTTCATGGAAATAATATAAAAAAGTTTTAGTTAATATTTCAAACATAGCTATTGTTCCTGCCCAAGTATATTTTCCTGTTACAAACCATGCAATGATAAAAGTATCAAAACTTGCAAGTACTCTCCACGTTACAGATTTTATTAATGATCTTCTTCTAGAAACTGTATATATCATATTTTTTTTCCATTAAATTGTTGGATAATATTTATTATCTTCCTTATCATTTACATGTATTCCACATTCACTCTTCAATGAATCGGACCATCTTCCATCTCTAATTGAATCTTTAGTTTTACTTGTACACGGTTGGCAACCAATTGATTTATAACCTTCTGCAACTATAGGGTGTTCAGGCAAATTATTATTAGTCATATAATTTTTAATTTTATTCAATGACCAATCTGATAAAGGATTAATTTTTATTAATCCATTAATCATTTCAATTTTTTTTAATTTTGTTCTTTTAAATCCATGGAATCTTTTCCTTCCATTTATCCATGCATCATAATTCTTCATTGACAATCTTAAAGGTAAAACTTTTCTAATATGACAACACAAATTTGGATTAGCTTTATACAGATTCCCTTTTGGGTCATATTTTTTTAGACTATCTTGATTTGGTTTAAATATTTTAATATTAGTTAAATTTAATTTTTTCCTTATAGTTATTAAATATTTCAACGTCTCAGGAAAAAGTTTTTCTGTATTTAAAAAAATTATAGGAATGTTGTTGTTAATTCGAGATACTAAATGTAAAATTACTGCACTTTCTGCTCCAAAGGATGATGTTACTGCTATTTTTTTATAAAAAATATTTTTTATCATAATTTTTAGAAGTTTTTCAGAATCTAAATTAGAATATTTTTTGTAAAAATTTTGAAAATCAAAATTATTGTATTTTATCATTTAAGACCTCTTTTATTTTTTTAAATTGTGCTTCTGTACCAATTCTGTTACAAAAATCTCCAAGTGGTTCATTATTTTTTCTCTGGTCTTTAAATAACAATAATATTTGCTCTATAGCTTTTGTTAAATCTTGGTAAGAAACTTTATCTAAAATCTTTTTATTTAATCTTGTTCCTTCAAAATCACCGCCTGAAAATAAAGCATAAAGATTTGGAGCTCTTCCAACAATACCAATATCTCCAGCGTATGGCCTAGCGCAACCATTTGGGCAGCCAGTGATTCTAATACTAAATTTTTCATTTTGTAAATTATGTTTTAATAAAATTTCATCGACTTTTTTTATTATTTCATCTCTTACCCTTTCTGCTTCAGATAACGCAAGTCCACAAGTTGGTAATGCCGGGCAAGCTAAAAACCAACGGTCGACTTTAGAAATCTCTTTTTTAACGATTGAATATTCTTCTAATAACTGATCTATAATATTTTTATCTTTTTCATTTATATTACCAAGAATAATATTTTGATCAGTTGATAATGTAATTGATGGGTTAAATGTTTTTATTATATTTCTTAAACCAGTTTTAATTTTTTTATTTTGATTATCTATGATACGCCCTGAAGAAATAAATATTCCGGTGTACCATTTTCCATCACCTTGTTCGTGCCAATCAATATGATCTACAACTTTTAAATCATTTAATTTTAAAGGATTATCAAAATTTCTATTTAATTTCTTTTCTATTAATTTTTTAAACCATTTAGTTCCTTTTTCTGCAACTAGATACTTTAAACGAGCATGTTTTCTGTTTGTTCTATCACCATAATCTCTTTGAATTTTTACTATTTCCTCAAGAACTTTAATTAATTCTGATTGTTTACAAAATAATAATGGTTTCGCTAGGTATGGAAAAGTTTCCGGCTTATTGTGAGTCATACCCAACCCTCCGCCAATAGCAATGTTATAGCCTAATAATTGATTATTTTTAAAGATTAAAAAGATAGCAATATCGTTTGTTAAAACATCCACTGAGTTATCATCAGGTATAGTTATCCCAATTTTAAACTTTCTTGGTAAATAAGTTTTACCATAAATAGATTCTTTTTTTTCTTTATTTGAATATTCGTACTTATCTCCATTTATCCAGATTTGTCCATAACTTGTACTAGAAGGAATAAAATGTGATGAAATTTTTAACGCATCTTGTCTAAGTTGATTATGGATTTGATCATTAATAGGCGCGGCTATAGTTGTAACATTTCTAACAACATCGCCGCATGCTCCATAAGTTGATAAAAGCATTGTTGAAACAGTATTTATAATTTTTTTTAAATTTCCTTTTAAGACTCCATGAAATTGAATGGTTTGTCTTGTTGTAATTCTTAAAGAAGGATCTGAAAACTCATTTGTTAAATCATCCAATTCAATATATTGTTTGGAAGTTAACAATCCAGCAGGAATTTTCGTTCTAATCATAAAAGAAAATTCTTTTTCTAGTCCTTTTTGTTTCAATTCTGTTGCAGTATCTCTATTATACTGTTGATATGTTCCATGAAATTTAAGCAATTGAACTTCATTTTCTTCAAAATAAGGATCTGAATTTTCCAATTGTGACGCTATTTTTCCAGCTAAATAGTCACTATCATTTTTAACTTGTTCTACTTTAGACAAAATTATATTGTTCATGATCTTTTTTATTTTGTTTTAAAAAATTTATATTTCTTTTATTTGTTGAGTACCAATTTAATATTGGACTTAATAAAACATTTTTACCAATAACCAACAAAGCAGGGCTATCAATCATATTTTTATCAAAATCTTGTAGGCAATTTGATAAAGTGCTAATTAAAATTTTTTGGTTTTGTTTTGTCGCGTTTGAAATTACAGCAATATTTTCATACCTATCTCTACCTCTTTTAATAAGTTCAGAACATACCCAATTTATACGTTCTAATCCCATATAAATAACTATTAACTGAGATGTTTTAGAAAAACTAGCCCAATCAATAGTCTCAGGTTTTTCACCGCCTGCCCCATAAGCAGAAATAAAGGTAATTGAAGTATTAAAATCTCTATGTGTTGCTGGAATACCTGCGTAAGCTAACCCGGCTATTCCAACCGTTGTTCCTGGAACAACTCTATAAGGAATTTTATTTAATTTAAGGGATAAAGCTTCTTCACCGCCTCTGCCAAATATAAAAGGATCCCCTCCTTTTAACCTAAGAACTCTTTTATTTTTTTTTGCTTCATTAATTAGAAATTTATTAATTTCTAATTGATTTATTGATTTTTTATTACCTCTTTTACCTACATAGATTAATTCAGCATTTGACTTTGCTAAGGATAGGATTTCTTCATTTAGCAGTGCATCATAAAAAATTATGTCTGCTTTTTGTATAGATTTATAAGCAAGCAATGTGAGTAAGCCTGGGTCACCTGGTCCTGCTCCAACTAACCAAACGCTTCCTTTAGCAAAATTAAATTCAAAAAGTTGCATATATAGCAACTTAACAACATTGACAGATAAATCAACTTTTTTTTTGTAAAATATATTATTTTACAATTTATTTATGTAATTATAGTCCTTAGAAGAATCAATTAGATTTTCTACTTTTTTATAATCATTAAAATGTTTACATACGACATACTTATTGTTTTTCTTATTTAATTTATCTATGACCGAAATTAAATTTTTTAACAATTTACCTCTGAATAAAAAAATAGGTAATATTATAAATTTACTATAATCGACACTTAGTTTGTTAAGTTGTTGTTTTAAATTTTCTTTGTTTAAAGTTATTAAAATATTTTTGTAATACCTAATTCCTTCATTCTTCGCTAATTTTTTCGTTAAAAAGTTTATTTCACTTTTTGCATCTATATTTATCGTGTAACTTGCCACAACAATTAACGCTGTTTCTTTTTTATCTATTTTCGATAATTTTTCTTTTAAATTAAACTGAATATTTTTAATAAACTTTTTAGATTTTAATAATGGGTAGCTAATCTTAATTTTAATTTTTTTTTTATATTTTTTTAAAGAGTTTTCAATAATTTTAGGAATATCCTTATTAACATGATTTCCTGGAAAAATCATCGCGGGTTTAATTAATATAATGTCAAAATTTTTTCTAAGAAAAAAATCTAATTGCGATGAAATATTCGGTGTTGCAGACTCAAGATAACCAATTTTAACAATAAAATTCTTTTTTTTTTTTTTAAAAATTTTGAATAACTTTAATGTATCTTTTATTCCCTCTGTATTTCTCGTTCCATGACAACAAAGTAAAATTCCCTTCTTCATAAAATGATTTTTATTTAAAACCTCTAAAGTAAAGCAGAAGAATAAGAAGGGCTAGTAAATAAACTAGATGAACGTAATCATATTGTGTTAATACTGTATCCATTCCTTATTTAATGGCGGTGAGGGAGGGATTCGAACCCTCGATACGACACAAGGACGTATAACGAGTTAGCAACCCGCCGCATTCAGCCTCTCTGCCACCTCACCTATTTGTATATTCTAATTAAGATATTATTAGTTTAATTTGCAAGTTTTTTTTTTAAGATTTCATTTACCATTCCAGGATTTGCAGTTCCTTTTGTTTCTTGCATAACTTGTCCAACAAAATAGCCAAAGAGTTTTTCTTTTCCTGATTTATATTCATCAACTTTATCTTTATTATTATTTAAAACTTTATCTATTAAAGACTCGATCTCACGAATGTTAGTTATTTGTTTTAATCCTTTTTTGTCAATAATATCTTTTGCCTTTTTTTTTGATTTAAACATTTCTTCAAAAACATTTTTTGCAATCTTTCCAGATATAGTTTGATCTTCAATAAAATCTATTAACTCCCCTAAATCTTCAGCTTTAATAGGAGAATTTTTAATTTCTAAATTATTTTTATTTAATAAAGCAAACAATTCTCCAATTATCCAATTAGCTACATTTTTAGGATTTCTTTTTGTATTCTGACTGATAATTTTATCAAAGAATTCAACATTGTTTTTATCTGAAATAAGGATAGAAGCGTCATAAGAAGAAATTTTATATTGATTAATTAAGTTTTCTTTTTTTGTATCGGGAAGTTCAGGTAAATTTTTTTTAATTTCTTCAATCCAATCATTTTTTATTTCAAGTGGGGGTAAATCAGGATCAGGAAAATATCTATAATCATGAGCTTCTTCTTTCGATCTCATGGGTCTTGTTTCTACTTTTTTTTCATCAAACAACCTTGTTTCTTGATCAACTTTCCCGCCTGAATTAATAATTTCTTTTTGTCTTTTAAATTCATAATCTATAGCTTGGCCTATAGATTTTATAGAATTAACATTTTTGATTTCAGCACGCGTACCTAATTCTTCACCTTTTTTTCTAATCGAAATATTTACATCGCAACGTAATGATCCCTCTTCCATATTTCCATCGCAAGTTCCTATATATCTTAGAATTGATCTTAATTTTTTAACATACTCTTGTGCTTCTTCAGCTGATCTAATATCAGGCTCTGAAACTATTTCCATTAAAGCAACTCCTGATCTATTAAGATCTATATAACTTTTACTTGGTTCAATATCATGAACACTTTTTCCAGCGTCTTGTTCTAGATGCAATCTAGTAATGCCAATTTTTTTTGAACTACCATCTTTTAAATCAATTTCTATTGACCCTTTTCCAACAATTGGTTTTGTGAATTGTGAAATTTGATACCCTTGTGGTAAATCAGGATAAAAATAATTTTTTCTATCAAATACAGATCTTTGGTTTATTTGTGCATTTAAACCTAGCCCGGTTTTAATAGCTTGTTTAACACAATCTTTATTAATAACTGGCAACATACCTGGCATCGCTGCATCAACTAAAGAAACTTGCGTGTTAGGTTCAGAACCAAAATTAGTTGATGCCCCAGAAAAAAGTTTTGATTTAGAAATAATTTGAGCATGGACTTCTAAACCAATGATTGTTTCCCAATTACTTGAATTTTCCATTATTCTCTTTTTTTAAAATTAGCATTTTGTTCAATAATTTTTGCTGCAGAAAAAACACTCTCCTCATCAAATCTTTTTCCAATTATTTGAAAACCTAAAGGTAAATTATTACTTGATAAACCTATTGGAACTGAAATTGCTGGAAGTCCTGCTAAACTAACAGGGGCTGTAAATACATCATTTAGATACATTTGAATTGGATCATCTATTTTAGATCCTTGTTCAAAAGCATCAGATGGTGCAGTTGGTGTAAATATTACATCTACTTTTTCAAATACTTTTTTAAAATCATCAATAATTTTTGATCGTACTTTTTGAGCTTTTAAATAATAAGCGTCGTAATAACCTGTAGAAAGAACATAGGTTCCGATCATAATTCTTCTTTTTACTTCATCCCCAAAACCATCAGTGCGTGTTTGTTCATATAAATCGTTAATATCATTTGAATTTTTTCTTAAGCCGTATCGAACTCCATCATATCTAGCTAAATTGCTTGATGCTTCAGCAGATGAAATAATATAATATGTTGCCAAAGCATATTCGGTATGAGGTAAATCTATTTCTACAACCTCGCAATTATTTTTCTTAAAAAACTCTATTCCTAATTCCCAAAACTTTATAATTTCTTTATTTAATTGATCATTTTTATATTGTTTTGGTATTCCAATTTTTAATTTTTTATTATTTTTTAAATTTTTATAAAAATTTGTTTTTTCTAAATCTGCAGAAGTTGAATCTTTTTCATCATATCCTGCCATAACATCTAACATTATTGCTGCATCGTTAACAGTTTTAGTCATTGGGCCTGCTTGATCTAAAGAAGATGCAAAAGAAACTATACCCCATCTAGAACATCTTCCATAAGTTGGTTTTAATCCTACAATCCCACAATAAGATGCTGGTTGTCTAATTGAACCACCAGTATCAGTTCCTGTAGCTGCAATTGCAATATTACCTGAAACCGCAGACGCTGATCCACCTGATGAGCCACCTGGAACATATTTCTTTTTATCTTTAGACCAGGGATTAATAGATGGCCCAAAAAAGCTTGTTTCATTAGACGACCCCATAGCAAATTCATCTAAATTAGTTTTTCCTAAAAGTATAGCTCCTGCATCCCATAATTTTTGTGTAACGGTAGATTCGTAAGTAGGTTTAAAATTATTTAGCATTTTGGATGCAGCAGTTGTTAAAACATCTTTAGTACAAAATAAATCTTTTATTGCAAGCGGCACCCCTTCTAAAGGTCTTGTTGTGTTTTTTGAAATTCTTTTATCACTTTCTTCAGATAATTTAATTGCATTTTCAGAGTTTAGTGAAATATATGCGTTTAATTCTTTATTTGATTCTGCTTCCTTAAGATAAAATGAAACTAATTCTTTTGAACTAATTTTTTTTCCTTTAAGAAGTTCTAAACTTTTTTCTATATTTATATTTTTTAAATCAGTCATTAATTATTCCACAACTTTAGGTACAACAAAATAACCAGCTTTTTTTTCTGGCGCATTTTTTAAAATTTTATCTTCAATTTTTCCATCATTAATTTCATCTTTACGAAATGGAATCTTAATATCGCTTGGATTTGTAATTGGTATTACATCCTTAGTGTCTACTTCGTTTAATTTCTCAACCCAATTTATTATCTTAGAAAGTTCTTTTGAAAACCTTTCAACCTCCTTTTCTTCAATCCTCATTCTTGATAAGTTTGCTATTTTTTTTACTAATTTTTTATCTATATCCATAAATTATAATTATATTAGTTATTTTATATTTCAAATGACAATAATAAATAAAGAAGATTTTAAAATAAAAAAAGAATTAAATAGAGCAATTTTATCTCTTGATTATGGAGAAAAAAGAATTGGAATTGCAATTTCTAATAATGAATGTTCAATTGCGTTTCCTAGTGAGGTATTAGAAAGAAATAAAACTAACAAAGATTTTTTATATATTAAAGATTTTATTGAAAAAAATGATATTCAAGCAGTTTTAATAGGAATGCCTTATAATATGGATGGCTCTGAAGGTGAAAAATGTAAAATAGTTAAAAACTTTAGTAAAAAATTATTAGAATTCATTAACATTAATATGATTTATTGGGACGAGAGATTATCAACATTGGCTCAAGAAAAGATTCTTATCAATAAAGATGTTAGTAGAAAAAAAAGAAAAAAAGTGATCGATAAGCTTGCAGCGAGTTATTTCTTACAGTCTTTTTTAGATTTTCTAAAAAATTAAAAAAAATAAAAAACTTACTTGAACATTTCTAAAATTAGGTCCATATTAAACTTTTAATGAAGCCATTAAAAGATAGTGAGCATACCTTACTAAAACCTCATCTACTAAGCGTTGAAGAACTATCTATTCCTGAAATCAATATTTTATTAAATAAAGCTAACTTTTATGCAAATGCAAATAAACAAAAAGCTAAATTAGAAAAAACATTAAAAGGATCAACGGTAATTACCTTATTTTTCGAAACTTCTACAAGAACAAAAACATCGTTTGAACTCGCTGCAAAGAGGTTAGGCGCCGATAGCATAGGTATCAACGCATCTGCAAGTGCAATAAAAAAAGGTGAAACGTTAATTGATACAGCTATGACATTGAATGCGATGCATGCAGATATTCTTATAGTAAGACATCCGGATAGTGGTGCTGTAAAATTATTATCTGAAAAAGTTAATTGTGCAGTAATAAATGCTGGGGATGGTGCGCACGAACATCCAACTCAAGCTTTACTTGATGCATTAACTATAAAAAGAAATAAAAAAAATATTAAAGGACTTAACATTGCAATATGTGGGGATGTTTTACACAGTAGAGTAGCAAGATCTAATATTTTACTTCTCTCAAAATTAGGTGCAAAAATAAATATTATTGCTCCTCCAACTTTAATCCCAAAAGGTATAGAAAATTTAGGTGTTGAAATATTTAATAACATGGGGAAAGGTTTGGCAAATTGCGATATTGTAATGATGCTAAGACTTCAAACAGAAAGAATGAGGGGGTTATACGTTCCATCAACAAGAGAGTATTTTAAATTTTACGGTCTAGATCATAAAAAATTAAAAAATGCAAAAAAAGATGCGTTAATTATGCATCCAGGGCCTATGAATAGAGGGATAGAAATTGACAGTTCTCTAGCTGATAATTTAGATAGAAGTGTAATACATCAGCAAGTAGAAATTGGTGTTGCTGTTAGAATGGCATGTTTAGAAATGTTAACCGTGGGTATAGATAAATGAAAGAAGCATATATAAATGCAAAAATATTAGATCCAGAAAAAAATAAAGAATTTATTGGTGATATTATTGTAGAAAAAGACAAAATTATCGATGTTGGACCTAATGTTTGTAAAAAATATAAACCGAAAAGTTATACAAAGGTTCATGATTGTAAGAATTTGTTTATAAGTCCGGGGCTTTTAGACATAAGAGTTTCGTTAGGTGAACCTGGCTCAGAACATAAAGAAAATATTAAAAGCGGTTGTAAAGCTGCATTTGCCGGTGGGGTTACAACAGTTGTTTGTCTCCCAAATACAGATCCTGTAATAGATAATGTTTCAGTAGCAGAATATATTCAGAACAGAGCGAAAGAAGTCTCAAAAATAAATCTTTATACTTACGGATCGCTAACAAAAAATTTTGATGGAAAAAATTTATGCGAAATGGGTTTGTTGTCAAAAGCAGGAGTTAAAGGATTTACAGATGCAACAAAGTCGATTGAAAATTCTGCAGTTTTAAAAAGAGCTTTAGAATATTCAAAAGCATTTGACTCTTTAATAATTCAGTTTCCTGAAGATAAAAATCTTGCAAGTGATGGTGTAATGAATGAAGGGGAAATTTCAACAAGGCTTGGTCTTGCTGGAATACCTTCTTGTGCTGAAGTAATTACTATAGAAAGAGATTTAAGATTGGTTGAAGCAACAGGTGCAAAATATCATGTATCATGTGTTTCTACAGCTGAATCAGTTGAGGTAATAAGAAATGCGAAGAAAAAAGGATTAAAGGTTACCTGTGATACATCTCCTCAATATTTTATATTAAACGAAATGGCAATAGAAGATTATAGAACTTTTGCAAAAATATCCCCTCCTCTTAGATCAGAAAAAGATAGAGTGGCAATAGTTAATGGTTTAAAAGATGGAACAATTGACGCTATACAAAGTGATCATTCGCCGCAAGATGAAGATAATAAAAGATTACCTTTTAACCACGCGGAAAAAGGAATTGTAGGATTAGAAACTCTGCTACCTTTAAGCTTAGAACTTTATCATAACAAAACTTTAAATTTATTAGATGTAATTAAAAAACTTACAAAAAATCCGGCAGATATTTTAAATTTAAATCATGGTACTTTATCAAAAGGATCCAAAGCTGATCTATTAATTTTCGATCCAAATAAACCTTTTGTGGTTGATGTAAAAAAATTCAAAAGCAAATCTAAAAATTCACCGTTTGATAAAAAACCTTCTCAAGGAAAAGTCATAAAAACAATTTGTAGTGGTGAAGTTTCATATGCTGCTTAATGGCCAAAATCTTTATTATTTAATTGTTTTATTTTTAATTGGTTCTATACCAACTGGTTATCTTTTAACTAAATACAGTGGACTCGGCGATATAAGAAAAGTTGGTTCTGGAAATATAGGCGCAACCAATGTACTGAGGCATAGTGGTAAAAAACTAGGTTTACTGACTCTTTTATTAGATTTCATCAAAGGTTTCTTGCCTTTTTTTTTATTATTTAAATTAACAGAACCTGCTGCTCGTGATTTTACTAGCAATTCTGAAATTCAGAGCTATTTGTTTTATTCTGCTCCTATTTTAGGACACATATTTTCTCCTTGGTTAAAGTTTAAAGGAGGAAAAGGTGTCGCAACAACTTTTGGAGTTTTTTTCTTCCTTTTTATTGTGTTACTTGGCAAAGATGTCCATGGGTCTAACACCTATTATTTCCTTATCTTTTTTTTAATGATGTTAGTCTGGCTTGCAACGGTTTTTTTCACTCGATACGTTGCCCTAGGGTCTGTTTATTCATTATGTGTTCCAACAATCATTAGCTTATTTTATTGGCCAAATTTTTTTATTTTCTTTTTGTTTTTAACACTGTTAATCGCATATAAACACAAAGATAATTTTGAAAGAATTAGGAATAATAAAGAACATAAAATCTCTTTTTAATAATTTTTAGTTGACAAATTAAAAAAAAAGTTCCATTTATCTCAAAAATACAGCTTATAAAAAAATAATGAGTAATATTGTTATTGTAGAATCCCCGGCGAAAGCCAAGACCATCGAAAAATATCTTGGTCCTGGCTATAAAGTCATGGCTAGTATTGGGCATGTCAGAGACTTGCTACCAAAGAATGGGTCGGTAAATACAGATGAACAATACAAAATGATATGGGAAGTTTCCACACAAGGAAAGAAAGTTATCAAAAAAATAGCTGATGCAATTCAAACGGGAGATAATTTATATTTAGCAACAGATCCTGATAGAGAAGGAGAAGCTATTTCATGGCACGTTGAAGAGGTGTTAAAAGAAAAGAAAAAATTAGAAAATGTAAATGTTAAAAGAATTACATTTAATGAAATTACAAAAGAAGCGGTTAATAATGCTATTAACCAACCTAGAGAATTAGATAACGATTTAATTAATGCGTATTTAGCAAGAAGAGCTCTTGATTTTCTTGTTGGGTTTAATTTATCTCCTATTTTGTGGCGAAAACTCCCTGGAAGCAAATCAGCTGGAAGAGTTCAATCCGTTGCCCTTAGAATTATATGTGAAAGAGAAAATGAAATTGAACTTTTTAAACCGGAAGAATATTGGTCTATTGATGTTTTGTTAAAATCCAAGGACAATCAAATATTCAAATCCACTTTAAAACAAATTAATGATAAAAAATTAAAAAAACTAGATATTGGGTCAGAAACAATAACAAAAGAATATATAGATGTAATTAATTCTAAAACTTACAAAGTAGGTGAATTAAAATCTAAGGAAGTAAAAAGAAATCCATACGCTCCCTTTACTACTTCAACGCTACAACAAGATGCAGGTAATAAATTTGGGTACTCTGCAGCGTCAACAATGGGAAAGGCGCAAAAATTATACCAAGGTGGTTTTATAACTTATATGCGAACAGATAGTATAGTTTTATCAAATGATGCAATAAACCAATCTAGAGAATATATAAAAAGTAATTTTGGTGGCAATTACTTACCAAATGAACCAAGAGTTTATAAATCAAAAGCAAAAAATACACAAGAGGCTCATGAAGCTATTAGACCAACCAGTATTAATAATTCTCCTGAAAAAATGAAAAATGAAATTGGCCTAGATGAATTTAAATTATATAGACTCATATGGAATAGAACAGTGGCATCACAAATGAATAGCGCGATATTTAAACAAATTACTCTTACTATAAAAGCAAATGATAATTCAGTTCTTTTACAATCGACAGGATCCACCCCTGTATTTGATGGAATGTTAAAAGTTTATAATTACGAGAAAAAATTAACCGGTAAAGAAGATGAAACAAATATTATACCAAATATTAATCCTGGAGACGATGTGGAGGTTGAAAAAACAATTGATGAACAACATTTTACTCAACCCCCTCCTCGTTATACAGAGGCAAGTTTAGTTAAAAAATTAGAAGAATTAGGAATTGGAAGACCTTCTACCTATGCTCCTATTATTCAAGTACTAAAAACCAGAGGATATGTAAATATTGAATCAAGAAGAATATTTCCACAAGATAGAGGTAGAATAGTTACTGTTTTTTTATCAAATTTTTTTAAAAAATATATTGATTATGATTTTACTGCAAATCTGGAAAATAAATTAGATGATATATCGGGTGGAAGATTAGATTATATAAATGTATTAGATGATTTTTGGAAAAATTTTTATAGTTTAATTGAGCAAACTAAAGAAATTAGAATTACTGAAGTAATAGATAAACTAGATCATCAATTGGAAGATCATTTTTTTCAACCAAATGAAAAAAACTCAAATCCAAGAAAGTGTCCAACTTGTGATGATGGAAGATTAGGTTTAAAACTTGCAAAAACTGGTCCTTTTGTAGGATGCTCAAATTACCCAGATTGTAAATATGCAACTCAACTAACTTCTAATATTAATGGTGACTCTCAAAATGATAATGGTATTTCTCTTCCAAAAGAAATAGGTGTAGATCCTAAAACGAATAAACCAATTACAATAAAACAAGGGCCTTATGGTATTTATATTGAAATGGAAGATAAAGAAGGAGAAAAACCTCGTAGAGCCTCTGTTCCAAAAAATATACCACTGGAACAATTGAACTTGGAAAAAGCTTCACAATTATTATCACTTCCAAGAGAAGTTGGTACGTATCCAAAAAGCAATGAAACAATTATTGCAAATAATGGCCGTTTTGGCCCTTATTTAAAAGTTGGAGATTATTTTATTTCATTAAAAGAAGATGATGTTTATACTGTTGGAGAAAATAGAGCAATTGATCTAATTGAAGGACATTTTCAAAAAATAGAAAAGCAAACAATAGGTACTCATGATAATAAAGAACTTAGCGTAAGTAAGCGTGGTAGAATTGGTTATTTTCTGAAAAATGGCACAACAAGTATTAGAGTTCCAAATGAAATAGATGCAAAAAAGATTAGTTTAGAAAAAGCAATTGAATTAATCGAAATTAAAAAAGAAAAAGACCTGCACAAGAAAAAAAAATCTAAAAAGAAAAAATAATTAACTAATTCTTTTTTTTTAAATCTAAAATTTTTAAAGATAATTCTTTTAATCTATCATCAGTAATTTCTGCTGGTGCATTCATCATTAAATCTTCAGCCTTTTGATTAAATGGAAAAGGAATTATTTCTCTAATATTTGGTTCACCGGCAATTAACATTACAATTCTATCAATACCAGGGGCACATCCCCCATGGGGTGGCGCTCCAAAATCAAAAGCATGTAAAAGACCCCCAAATTGTTTTTCTAAATCCTTTTTTGAATAACCAGCTATTTCAAATGCTTTACTCATAATTTCTGGTTTATGATTTCTAATTGCGCCACTTGATAATTCTACTCCATTACAAACAATGTCATATTGATAAGCTTTTATATCTAAAGGGCTTTTTTTTTCTAAATCATCCAACCCACCTTGTGGCATAGAGAATGGATTATGACTAAATTCTATTTTATTTGTTTCAATATTTTTTTGATACATTGGGTAATCAATTATCCAACAAAATTGAAATTCATTTTCTTTAATAAGTTTTAGTTCATTTGCAATTTTCATTCTAGCAATTGCAGCAAATTCCATTATTTCATCTACTTTCCCACATAAAAAAAAGATCGAACTATTCCCATTCATACCGTCAATTTTTAGAAATTTTTTCAATCTATCTTTATCTAAGTTATTTGCTATAGGACCCTTACCTTCATTATTTACGAATTGAACATAACCCATTCCACCTAGGTCTTCGCTTTTTGCCCAAGAGTTGAGTTTGTCAAAAAATGTTCTTGGCTGGTCCTTTGTATCTGGCGCTGGTATTGCAATAACGATTGATCCTTTATTAATGCTATCAGCAAAAAGTTTAAATGATGAATTATTAAAAACATCTGTAACATTAGATAAAATTAAAGGATTACGTAAATCCGGTTTATCGTTCCCATACTTTCCCACACATTCATCAAATGGAATTTTTTTAAAAGGCGGTTTTGAAATATGAAAATTTTTAGTTAGTTTTGTAAAAACATCAAATAAAATAGGTTCCAATGCATTAAAAACATCTTCTTGTGTTACAAATGACATTTCATAATCTAATTGATAAAATTCTCCTGGTGATCTGTCAGCTCTACTATCTTCATCTCTAAAACAAGAGGCTATTTGAAAATATTTATCAAATCCAGCTATCATTAAAAGTTGCTTAAACTGTTGTGGGGCCTGTGGTAATGCATAAAATTTGCCAGGATGAATTCTACTAGGAACCAAGTAATCTCGAGCACCTTCAGGAGAGCTTGCTGTTAAAATTGGTGTTTGTATTTCTATAAAATTTTGTTTAGTCATTCCCTCTCTGATTAATGAAATTACTTTATTACGTAATAAAATATTTTTTTGCATCTTAGATCTTCTAAGATCTAAATACCTATATTTTAAACGAGTATCCTCACCATAATCTTTGTCAGAATTAACTTCTAATGGTAATGGTTTTGAATTTGATTCACTTATATACTCATCAACTGATATTTCAATTTCTCCAGTAGGAATTTTTTTATTTAAAGTTTCATCAGATCTTGGTACTACTTTACCAGTCACAGTTATCACACTTTCTGAAGAAGTTTTTTCAGCTGTAGAAAAATATTTATTTTTTTTATCTAATACAACCTGTGTAACTCCATAATGATCTCTTAAATCAATAAAAAGTAAATTCCCATGATCTCTTTTTCTATGAACCCAGCCAGATAACTTAACAGATTTGTTTTTATCCTTTGACCTTAATTCTCCACAATTATGTGTTCTATATAAATGCATTTACAAATTTTAAATTAATTTTTTTACAAAATTTACATTTATTTTTTTTTTGGTTATCAAAGATTGTTTATCAATTTTTTCAACTATACCTTGTAAACTAGAAAATGAACGTTCAGATCTATAAACAATAAATTTAATTATCTTTTTATCTATTAAAATTTGTTTGTCTACAAATAATTTAACTAAAACAGATGATAATAATCTATCATCTGGTTTATTGATCTTAACAGCTATTGAAGATAAAATTCTAGATTTTAAATCAGGTAAACTAATTCTCCAAAATTTAGGTGGATTTGTATCTGTTAATAATAAATATCCTTTTTTTTCTTCTATTAAATTATAAAAATGTAATAAATCTTTTTCCAATTTTTTTTTTTCATTTTTATGAATTTTGTAAAAAAAGTTTGATACATTTTCAATAATAAAAAATTTTTCTTTTAAAAAAAAATTCTCAAATCTTATTTTTTTAAATTTTTTTAAATTTATGGTAATTGCTGAAGTTTTTTTTTGCCAAATTTTTGATAAATGAGTTTTTCCAGCCCCTATATCTCCAAAAATTATTATTTTTCTACTAGACCAATCTGGCCATCTGTTTATCAATTTATATGCTTCTTTATTTGAGTTTGAAACTAAAAAATCATTTTTTTCATATATTCTTTTTTTTTTAAGATTAAATGATAATTGAATATTTTTATTATTTACATCTATCATAAATTCACTACTAAATCTTTGAGCCATCTAATTAAATATAAAATTCCAGATATAAAAGTTAAATAGATTATAAAAAGACCAAAATATCTAATTAAAATTTCAATATTGAAAAAGTTTGCATAATTAAACAATACCATTCCTATAAAAATTGTTTGAAAAAAGAACGTTATTTTCCCTATTTTTAGTGGTGAAGAATTTATTTTTTTTTTTAATAAAATTGATAAAATTGCACCAAAAACAATGATAAAATCTCTTAAAATTATTATTATAACTATAGGTAATTCTATAAAATTTTTATAACTTAATGTAATCAATATAGCAAAGACCAAAATTTTATCTGAAATTGGATCTAATATTTTACCAAATTCAGTAACAATTTTTAATTTTCTTGCTATAAAACCATCAAAGACATCAGTAAAAGATGCAAATAAAAAAATCCAAAAAGCTAGATTTAATTTATTTTCTAAAATCATTAACAAAATTAAGGGTACAGAAAAAAGTCTGAAAAAAGTTATTATATTTGGGATATTTATTATTTTCAATTTGCTAATTTTAGTTTTTTACTATTTAAATCAAAATCTAAATCAGATTGCTTGAATGCTACTTTTAATTGAGTTAAGTTTCCTGAAAAAGATAAAAAAATAACCGCTTCATTATGTGAAAAATTTTTAACGTTGAATTTGTCAATTATTGAAATATTACTAATTGTTTTCTTTATATTAATCCAATCATTTAAATTTTTATAAAAAACTGTTATTTTCTCGAATTTTTTTTGAGAACTTGTCACGTTAGCAGTTTTCCATTGTTGATTAACAAATTGCTCAACTTTAACTTTAGCATCATTTAAAATATCTTCAGAATATTCATTACTATATATTTCGATAGAATCTTTAAACTTAATTTTTTTTTCACCATCAAACCTATATATTGATAAATCTAAATCAAATAAGATTTTTGATTTATCACGATTATATTTTTTCTTTAAAATTGCAATTAGAACACCGGTAGTGTTATGTGATTTTGCTAAAAGCTCTAAATTATTTAAATTTTTTTTAACGGCCTTATCTTGATTAAAATAAATAAAATCAGAAAATTTTCCTTCTGATGACTGTATAGGAATTAATCCGTCAATATTTATTTTCTTTAACCACACATTCCTCCAAATATTTTTTTTTTCCCATAGATATGTAACACCTGCAAATTTATAAATAGGTAGAATTAAAAGTGGTTTGCTTTTAAGACTGGTAAATTTTATATCGTTCTTATTTAAATATCTTAGAATTTTTTCTTCATTAAAACTGACAGTTAAGTTTCCTATATATTTATTAGGAGCAGTTTTTTCATTTTGAATTTCTATTGCATCAACAAACTCTAAAATTTTCTTAATGGTAATACTCTCAATTTTTTCATATTCTGATTCTAAAAGCATTTTATTCATTAAGCTTTTAAATCCTTTTTCTTGAGCTTTTAATAAAGCAATTTCTTTAGCCTTAGATGATGAGGTTGATTCAATATACACAGAAATATTTTTCACCTCAAACAGTTTATCATCTGGTGTTTCTGAAATTAAATCATTTATGTTGAGGAAAATAATAAAAAAAAAGATAATGAAGGTTTTTATAAAATTATATTTCATATTAAAATGTTATTTTTAAAAAAAAAATTATTACATACAAATAATAAATCAATGAAAAAAAAAGTAAATAAATACAAAAAAGCGGGTGTTGACATAAATGAAGGCAATAATTTTATTAAATTAATAAAAAAAAAAGTTTTTAGTACTCATACAAAAGGTGCTGTAAAAGATTTAAATTCATTTGCAGGTTTTTTTGATTTATCAAATTTAAAATATAAAAATCCTATGCTTATAAGTTCCGCTGATGGTGTAGGAACAAAAATAAAAATTGCACAAGATTTAAAAAAATATAACTCAATAGGAATTGATTTAGTTGCTATGTGTGTAAATGATATTTTAGTGCATGGGGGTAAACCTATTTTTTTCTTAGATTATATAGCAGTTGAAAAACTTAACAAAAAAATAGCATTAGATATTATTGATGGAATTTCTATAGGATGTAAAAAAGCTAATTGTTCAATTTTAGGCGGTGAAACAGCTGAAATGCCTAGTTTATATAAAAAAAATGGTTTTGATCTTGCTGGTTTTGCAGTTGGAATAATTGAAAAGAAAAATTTAATTAAAGGCAAAAATATAAGTGAAGGTGATGCTGTAATTGGTTTGAAATCATCAGGATTTCACTCAAATGGTTTCTCATTAATTAGATATATTTTGAAAAAAAAAAAAATTGATTATAAAAAAAAAATATCAAATCAAATAATAAATCTTGGAAACTTCTTACTTAAACCAACTAGAATTTATTCAAAAATAATATTAGAACTAGTAGAAAAAAAATTAATAGAAGGTATTTGTCATGTAACTGGTGGGGGTATAGTAGATAACTTACCAAGAATTTTACCAAAAAACCTAGGTTTAAATTTTAAAAATCATAATTGGAATTTACCTTATATCTATAAATGGTTTAAAGAACAAGGAAATATTTCTTTTGAAGAAATGTTAAACGTTTTTAATTGTGGTATAGGAATGATAATTATATGTAAGCCTGAAAAAAAAAAAAAGGTTATAAAGAAATTGAAAAATAAAAAAGAACCATTTTTTCTCTTAGGTAAAATTATTAAAAATAACGGAAAAATTGATATTAATTATTTAAAAAAAACATGGGAATGTTAAAAGTTGTAGTTTTGATATCTGGTAGAGGTAGCAACTTAAAAGCTATAATTGATAAATGTTCCGAAAAAAACGTTCCCGCAAAAATTATTGCCATAATTTCAAATAATTCAACTGCACCAGGTTTAAAATTAAATGGAAAATTTAAAAAAATAATAATTAACAATAAATTAAGCAAAAAAAATTTTGAAAATGAATTAGAAAAAAATCTTAAAAAATTAAAACCAGATTTAATTTGTTTAGCAGGTTTTATGAAAATTTTAAGTCCATTCATAATAAATAAATGGAAAAATAAAATAATAAATATTCATCCTTCTCTGCTACCATCATTTAAAGGTTTAAATACACATGAAAGGGCTTTGAATTCGGGTACAAAAAAAAGCGGTTGTACAATTCATTTTGTTGACGAAAGCTTAGATGGCGGGCCAATAATTGTACAAGCATCAACTATATTAAATAAAAAAATGACAAGTAAAGAATTATCAGCAAAAATATTAAAAATGGAACATAAACTGTACCCCGAGGTTGTTAATTTATTTGCAAAAAATAAAATTAGTGTAAAAAAAAACAAAGTTTTTATAAAAGATGAAAAAAAATTAAGTTTATTTATCAAAAAAATATAAATAAATTGAAAAAAATATTATTTTATGTAGATTTATATAATGAACAATTTTAAAAGATCGCATAATAACTGGTTGATATTTTTAAAAGCAACTGTTCTTTTGGTTGCTGGTGTGATTGTTATTCTTGCTTTTATGGCCTTGTTTTTACTTTAAGATTTACACATCTTTAAAAAAAAAATTAATTTCTTTTAAAGCATTATCTACACTATCAGAACCATGAACGGCATTTTCTTGAATAGAAGTAGCAAATTTTTTTCTTATTGTATTTTCCTCAGCTTCTTCTGGGTTAGTGGCTCCCATAACTTTCCTATATAATTCTATCGCATTTTCTCCTTCTAACATCTGCACAATTATAGGGCCAGAGGTCATAAACTCACATAGTTCTTTATAAAAAGGTTTGTCTGAATGAACGGCATAAAATTGCTGCGCTTCTTCTTTACTTAATTTTAGTTCTTTTTTTTCTAAAATTTTTAATCCTGAGTTTTCAATTACTAAGTTTATTTCGTCAACATTTCCCGCTTTAACTGCATCAGGTTTAATAATTGATAAAGTTTTTTGATTGGGCATTTATTATTTTTCGAAATTATTGTAAATATAGTTGTCTATTAATCTTACACCAAAAGCAGTGCCCCCTTTTTTGGACAATGGTTGATCTTTATCAAGCCAAGTTACCCCAGCAATATCTAAATGTGCCCATTCAACACCTTTTTTAACAAAACGTTGTAAAAATTGAGCAGCGGTTATGCTTCCTGCACCACCAGTTCCAGTTATATTTTTCATATCTGCAATGTCACAATTAAGCAAATCATCATATTCTTTACCCAAAGGAAACCTCCATATTTTTTCATCTGTTTTTTTTCCTGATTTTATTAAATCATCTGATAACTTATCAGAATTAGAAAATAGTCCTGCATAAAAATTTCCTAAAGCAGTAATTATTGCTCCAGTTAAAGTTGCAAAATTTATCATATTTTTTACATAATATTTTTCTTGGCAATACCAAAGAGCGTCAGCTAAAACGAGTCTCCCTTCTGCATCTGTGTTTAAAACTTCAATTGTTTGTCCAGACATAGATTTTACTATATCACTTGGTCTTTGAGCGTTAGCACTAACCATGTTTTCAACAGTTCCAATAACCCCAACAACGTTCGATTTTGATTTTCTTAATGCTAAAGTTTTTATTACACCTAAAACTAAAGCTGATCCACCCATATCCATTTTCATTTCTTCCATTCCCGCAGAAGGTTTTAATGAGTATCCGCCAGTATCAAAAGTAACTCCTTTACCTACAAGGCCAAGCGGTGTGGATTTTAAATTAGGATTACCATTCCATTCCAAAGTAATAAGTCTTGAGGGATTTGAACTTCCCATACCTACGCCTAAAAGAGCTCCCATTCCAAGACTTTTCATCTTTTCTTCATCTAAAACATTTACTTTTACATTAAGCTTAGATAATTCTTTAGCTCTTGAAGCAAGAGCAATAGGATTTAATACATTTGGTGGTTCGTGTAAAAGATCACGTGCAAAAAAAACACCTTCTGTAACTGCTTCATGATTTAAAAAAAGTTTTTTGAATTTATTAGGATCAGAAACAACAAAATCAATGCTTTTCAAGATTTTATTATCGTCATTTTCTTTCTTTTTTTTATATTTTTTAAATGAATAGGATTTTAAACAAATACCAGAAGCAAAATATAAGATCATATTTTCATGGCTTAATTTAACTTTTTTTTCACTCTCTATATATAAAGAAATTTCTTCAAATTGAAGATTTTCAAGATAAGGAAATAAAAGACCTCCAAGGTACTGAAAATTAAAGTTTTCAATTTTTGTTTCATCTCCTATTCCAATAAAAAAAGCATTTTGCGTGTCCTCATTATCTATTATTTCAATGTGACAAATTTGTCCTAATTTACCATTGAAATTTCTTTTTGATAAACTATTTAAAATGTTTTTTTTTATTTCTGAGTTAGAAGAAATGTTATGATATTTTAAGTTTTTTTTATCTTTATTAATAAAAAAAATCTTAAAATTAGGTAAAAGTTTTTTATTGATGAAATTTACAATCATAAAATACAAATTAATATAGGGCTTATGTCAATAATATCCAATTATATTTTTAAACAAATAGGATCATATTTTATATATATAACAATTTTCTTCATAAGTTTAATATGGCTTATCCTATCTTTAAAGTTCATAGAATATGTAACTACAAATGGTTTAGATATCAAAGATTTTATAAAAATGACTTCTTTGCTACTGCCAACTATTGTACCTTTTATAACACCGCTAACTTTAGCTTTAGCATGTGTTTTTATATATAATAAACTTTCAAATGATAATGAGTTAATGATATTTAAATCATCTGGATTTAGTACATTAAAAATATTAAAACCTGCAATATTACTTTCGTTTATTATTGGTTTTTTTAATTTATTTTTAAATTTATATTTTAGCCCTTTGAGTAAATCTATATTCAAAGAGAATCAAAAGAATCTTAGAGAAGATATTGCACGTATAGCATTTAAGGAAGGAGAATTTTCAAACCTTTTTTCAGATATAACTATATATATTGAAAAAATAATAGATGAAAATAATTATGAATATGTTTTTGTCTACGATAACAGAAATAGAGAGGATCCTGCAACATATATATCTAAACAAGCGCAATTAGTTCAAACTGATAATTCAAACAAAGTAATTTTAAAAAATGGTAATAGACAAGTTATTAATAAAAAGGATTCACAATTAAGTATTATTAAATTTGATGAATATGAAGTTAATTTAGATCTTTTACTTAAAAATAAAAAAAAAGAAAGAATTAAAGAACCAGAAGAAATGTTTTTAAGCGAATTGTGGGATGATGAGCACAAAACGAGTGGTCGATATGATCCAAGACAGATTTCAAGCATGATTATTGAAGGGCACAAAAGAATAATAGACCCATTATACTGTGTAATTTTTACATTATTAAGTTTAACTTTTTTACTGTCTGATAAATTAGTTTTACAACCAGCGGTAAAAAAAATACCTATTATTGTATTTGTAGTTTTTTTGATTGAAGTTACTTATTTATCCTTACCTAATTTTATTATAAAAAAATTTACATTGTTACCAATCATATATATTTTTCCATTATCATTATTTTTATTTTTAATAATTTATAATTTAAACAAAACTTATAAGAAATTTGAAAAATGAAAATCTCTTCATTTAATATTTTTAATAAAGGGTTGGAAAAACATCTTTTTAAAAAATTTATAAAAAATTTTATTTTTTGTATATCTGTTTTTTTCTTAATAATTTTTTTAGTTGAATTTGTAGAATTACTTAGAAGAACCTCTGAAAATCCCAATATCTTATCGATATTTTATGTCCTTTATTTAGCTCTTTTAAAAATATCAGAGAGTATAGCTTATATAATACCAATTAGTATTTTTGTAACGACTATGTGGACTTGTCGTTCTTTTAATAAATATAGAGAAATGATTATAATTCAAAATGCAGGTCTGCATTCTTTTAGAATCTTGTTTCCTTTCGTTTATTTTACAATAATTTTTTGTATACTTTATTTCACTATTTTTAACCCGTTTTTATCACATGCAACTAACTCATATCAAAAAATTGAGCAACAAGTATTTAGAGGTAAGCTGAGTAATACTTCGATCAGTAAGTCTGGTATTTGGTTAAGACAAGGATCTGAAAATAACAAAATTGTAATAAGGGCAGAAAATTTTTTACCAAAAGAAAGTTTATTTAAAGATATAACTTTTTATATTTATACAAAAAAAAACAATTTTGTAGAAAGAATAGATGCGGAAAATGCTAAACTTAAAAAAAACTTTTGGGTTATGAATAATGTTGTAATAAATAAACCAAATAAAAAAGTAATAAAAATAGACCAATATACTCTAAAAACAAACTTATCAATTAAAAAAATTGAGAATAGTTTTTTAGACCCTCAAAGTTTATCAATTTGGAAAATTCCAATGTTTATAACCTTGCTTAAGGAGTCAGGTTTTTCAGCTACTAAACATCGAATGTATCTTTATAAAACGATATTTTTACCTATATATTTGATTGGACTTATATTCATTGCCGGGTCTTTCACAATAAAATTTACAAAAACTAAAACAAAAACCTTTTTTTTAATATTAACTGGTACAGTTACTGGTTTCTTGATACATGTGCTTTCGGAGACTATATATTCACTTGGGATTGCTAATAAACTGAATATATGGGTTGCGTCATTATCACCGTCTTTTATAACTATTATGATAGGAGGATATTTTATAATTCATTTTGAAAGAACAAATTAAAAATGTAGTAATATTTCTGGAAATAGATAATATAGTTATCCACAACTTATTAACACGCTGCAAATGAAAAAAATAATTTTATTACTATTTTTTATAATTTTTTTATTTAATAAAAATATTTTATCAAAAGATGATGTTCCTTTTATTTTAAATGCGCAGAAAATAGTAAACAACCATAATGAATCAAAAGTAATAGCTACAGGGGATGTTGAAGTTGTTCAAGGGAAAGAGGTACTTAGAGCAGACTATTTAGAATTTGATAGAATAAAAAATAAATCATATCTAAAAGGAAATGTTAGTATTTTAGATGAAGATGGTGTCGTTTATTTTGCAGATTATGCTGAAGTTGATAAAGGCTTCAAAAATGGTTTTACAAAAAATGTTTCTATATTATTCCAAGATAATTCCAAAATGGCAGCGTCAAGTGGTAAAAGATTTAAAGGAACAATTTCTAGGTTAAAAAAGGCTTTATACACTGCTTGTAATTGTGATGATCCAAATAAAAAACCAACTTGGCAAATTAAAGCTTCTGAAGTTGTTCATGATTCAAAAAGAAAAAAAATTAGTTATAAGAATGCTTTTCTTGAATTTCTTGGATTTCCTGTTGCGTATATGCCGTATTATTCTCACTCAGATCCAAGTGTGAAAAGACAAACTGGTTTTTTGTTTCCAAGTTATACAACAAACTCAGAATTAGGTACTATTATTAGTACACCGTATTACTATGCTCTTTCTCCTTATAAAGATCTAACAATAGAGCCAATGTATATTAGTGGCCAAAGACCATTAATGTATGCACAATACAGACAAAGATTTGGAAATGGAGAATTAAACATTGAAAGTAGTTTCACTAATGCTGATAGAAGAACAAGGGTTAAGACGTTCTCAAATAAAAATAGAGGACATCTTTTTATTGATGGAAAATTTGACCATAATAATTTTTGGAGATATGGTTTCAATGTTAAACGTAGTACTGATGATACGTATTTATCAAGATATATGTTTAATGGAGCTAGCGATAGGCTTCAATCAGACTTTTTTATAGAAGGTTTTGATGACAAAAATTATTTTTACGCAACTGGAATAGCAACACAAGTTCAATCAAGTGCTTACCAAAGTAATAAAACACCACTTATTTTGCCATCAATTAAATATAATTATCAAAGTGAAAAAACTAAAATTGGTTTTCTTGATTTTAATGCAAACTTTTTATCATTAACACGTCGTCAAGGTGCTGATACAAGAAAAATTTCTATACAACCTATTCTTAGATACCCATTTAAAGATAGTTTTGGAAATAGATTTAAATTTGAAGCTAAAACAACTTTCTCTACATATATGTTAAGTCATGTCGAGAGAACTGGTAAAAATGACTATAAAGGAATTAAAAACAGAATACATCCTGAATTACTTTTTGGTTGGGATCTTCCTTTACAAAAATTACAAAATAACTCAGTATTCTTTTTAAAACCCCAAGCTGCAATAATTCTAGCACCAAATAGGGGTGGAAATGAGGATATCCCTAATGAAGATAGTAATAGTTTTGAATTCAGTGAAACTCATTTGTTTAATTCAAGTTTTTATCCTGGAAATGATAAATTAGAAAAATCAAATCAAAGAATAGATTATGGTTTAAATTTTTCTGTTAAATCTCAAAGAAAAGATCTTAGTTCTAATTTTTTCCTAGGTCAAAGTTTAAGGTTTAGAAAAAATCATAATTTTGGTTCTAAATCTGGATTGGATGATCAATTATCTGATTTATTAGGAAAAATAGGATTTGGTTTTGGAAAAAATTTGGATATATCTTATAGATTTTTAATGAATAAAGATGAACTCTTTTCTACAAGAAGAGATCAATTTACCGTTTCAACAAAAATTTATAATAATGAAATAAATTTAGATTATATTTATTTAGAACCTACTACAGGAATTTCGGATGAAAGAGAGGAAATTAATTTTTCAATTGCACATATTTTTAATGATAGTTATTCAATGAGATATTCTATAAAAGAAGATCTAGCGGGTTCTGGGGGAATGCTTGGACAAAATCTAGGATTAACATTTAATAACGAATGTTTTACTACTGAAATAGGTTTAAATAGATCATATTATATGGATAGAGAAATTAAACCAAATGATACGTTTATGATAACTTTCACTTTTAAAACACTTGGGTCTATTGCCACTGGAAGAAATATTTCTAATTAATAAGTCAAGAAATAAGAAAATTAGATGAATTTAATAAAAAAAATATTTAATAATTTTTTTATATTAAAAATATTTTTTTTTACAATTATCTTTTCAAGGATAATCTCAGCAAATAATATAAATGAAACTAATACACCAATTTTAAAAAGATTACCCACTAGTATTTTTGCAACAGTAAATAACGAGCCTATATCTATATATGATTTAATACAAAGATCTAATTTGTTTAGTGTTTCAGCTAAAATTCCTATAAATAAGGAATTTGAAACTAATATCCTACCGGAATTAATATCAGGTTACGTAGACGAAATAATACAAATGCAAGAAATCCAAAAAAATAATATAGTTATTATTGATGATCAAATTCAAAAAATGGTTTTACAAATTGAAAAGGAAAATGGTTTTAAAAAAGGAAAATTAAAAGGATTTTTAAAAGAAAATAAAACTGATATATCTATTTTAGAAAAACAATTAAAAGCAAGCTTTGGGTGGAGGCAATTAATAGCTAATAAATTTAGGCATCAAATAATAATTCAAGATTCAGAAATTGAAGTAATACATAAAAAATTAAAATCAAATATTGGAAAAGAGGAGTTTTCTATTGAGCAGATATTTCTTTCATTTGAAAATAAAAAAGAAAATGAAGTGTTGGAAAAGATTAATAATCTTCATAAACAAATATTAAAAGGTGGTGACTTTAGTTCAATTGCAAAAGAAATTTCAGACAGTTTTACTGGAAAAATTGGAAAAATTGGATGGATTACAGAAGTTGATTTAGATTCAAAAATTTTAAATAAAGTAAAAAAATTAGAAAAAAATAAAGTTTCAGTACCGTTAAAAGGAAACGCTGGTTATTTTATAATTAAAGTAATTAATAAAAGAATAATAGGTGCAGAAGAGATTAATCAAGTATCTTTATTCAAATTTCAACTTATAGAAAAAAATGAAAAAGTTACTTCATTAATGGCTAAAATCAAAAATTGTGATGAGTTAAAAAAATTTTCTAATAAATGGGGCACTGAAGATTCTGGTTCTCTTGGAATGCTCAATTTTGATGAATTATCTAATAATTTAAAAACTGCTGTAGGAAAAATGAAAAAAAATGAAATTCAGTCTGTAGAAGTTGGATCTAAAAAATCTCTATATATGTTATGTGATGTAAAAAAAACAAAACCTATTGTACCTAGTAAGTTCAAAATTACAGAGGTTTTAACTAGTAAAAAGCTAGATGTAATTGCTAAACAATATATGTCAGAATTAAGATCAAAAGCAGTAATTGATATTAGAATTTAGAAAAATGAAAAAAAAAATAGTTACTGGAATAACTATGGGCGAACCAGCAGGTGTTTCATCGGAGATTACATTAAAAACTTGGAGAAATCATAGAAAGAAATTAGATCCTTTTATTTTTTTTGGCGATCCTACTCATTTATTACAAACTTGTACAAAACTTAAATTTAAAGTCCCAATAAAAATAATTAGCAAAATTAATGAATGTTTTAAAATCTTTAATAATTATTTACCAGTTTACGAAATAAAATTAAATAAAAATATAAAATTTGGTTCTCCCTCAATAAATAATGTAGGCAAAATATTAAATTCCATTGATGAGGTTGTTAAATTTGCTCTTAATAAAAAATTATCATCTATTGTAACCAACCCTATTGAAAAAAGTGTCATAAAAAAAAAAGAAAGAAATTTTAATGGCCACACTTTTTATATTGGAAGATTATTAGATATAAAAAATCCTATCATGCTATTAACTTCTCCTAAAATAAGTGTTGTTCCAATAACACAACATTTATCTTTGAAAAAGGCGTTAAAATCTATAAATAAAAATATGATTGTATCTGCAACTAAGATAACTAATAAATATCTTAAAATATTTTTTGGAAAAAAAAACCCTAAAATTGCTGTTGCTAGCTTAAATCCGCATGCTGGTGAAGAAGGAAGTTTTGGAAGTGAAGAAAAAAAAATAATTATACCTGCGATTAAAATAATTAAAAAAAAAAAAATTAATGTTTTTGGCCCTTATCCTGCAGATACTATTTTTATTAGAAAATTCTCTAAAAAATTTGATGTAATTATTTGTATGTATCATGATCAAGCAACTATACCAATAAAAACTATAGATTTTGAGAATGGTGTTAATGTAACATTAGGTTTGCCAATTATTAGAACATCGCCAGACCATGGTACCGCGTTAGATATAGCTGGTAAGGGGAAAGCGTCAGAGAAAAGCTTATATGCTTCAATTAAAATGGCTCAAAATATTGCAAAAAAAAGAAAATCGTGGATACAATAAAACAATTAATAAATAAGTTTAATTTAATTTCAAAAAAATCTTTCGGTCAAAATTTTATATTAGATCAAAATATAACGGACAAAATTGTAAGATTATCTAATATAAAAAACCAATATATTCTTGAGATCGGCCCAGGGCCTGGTTGTTTAACAAGATCTCTAATAAAAGCTGGTGTAAAAAAAATTATTGCTGTAGAAAAAGATTTAAAATGCGTTGATATTATAAATTATCAAAAAAAACTTTTTTTAAATAAAGTTAAGTTAATACAAGGAGATTTTTTAAAAAAAAATATTTGCTACCAAACAATAAAAGAAATTAGTAAATATAAAAAAAAATTTTTTGTTATCTCAAATCTTCCATATAAAACATCTATACCTATACTTTCGAATATTTTAAAAAATAGAATTTTTTTTCAAGAATTAATTTTAATGTTTCAAAAAGAACAAGCAGAAAGAATATTAGCTAAAAAAAATACAAAAAGTTATGGTCGTATTTCTGTATTAGCTCAATGGCTTTGTAATATAGAAAAAAAAATGCACTTATCACCAAATTATTTTTTTCCAAAACCAAAAATAGATTCAACTATCTTAGAATTTAAATTTAAAAAAAAAATTAAAAAAGTAAATAATGAAAATTTACTTACTAAATTAATAAAAAAGAGTTTTTCTCAAAGAAGAAAAACTATTAAAAATAACTTAAAAAATATAATAAACTTTTCAGATCAAATATTATTAAATTCTAAAATTAATGGAAATAAAAGAGCTGAGGAATTAAGTTTTGATGATTTTATCAATCTAGCAAATTCATTTGATAAGAATAAGAAAATCTTATAAAGATCTAATTATTTTAGGAATCAGATCTTTTTTTTGTTTAATAATTCTTTCTGACTCTATGATAAATTTAATTTTTTTTACAGTATCTGATAAATTGTTATTTATTAAAACATATTTATATTCTTTCCAGTGACTTAACTCCTTTTTATAAAATGATAGTCTTTTTTTAACTATATGATCCGGATCTTGGGCTCTTTTTTTTAACCTTCTAATTAATTCTTTTTTCGACGGTGGTAATATAAAAATACTAACAACATCTTTACCCAATTTTTTCTTTATTTTTCTAGATCCTTGCCAATCAATATCAAATAAAACATCTTTTCCTTTATTATTTATTTTTTTTATTTTCACAAAAGATGTTCCGTAATAATTATTAAAAACTTTTGCACATTCTATAAAATATTTTTTTTTCTTTAATTTTTCAAATTCTTCTTCTGAAATAAAATTATAATCTTTGTTATTCCTTTCTAATGATCTTTTTTTTCTAGTTGTATATGAAACTGATAACTCAATATGTTTATTATTTTTTAAAAGTTTTTTTGCTAAAGATGTTTTACCTGCTCCAGATGGAGAAGACAAGATAATAAACAAGCCTTTTTTTCTAGTTTTCATACTTTTCCTTATTTATTTCTTTTAATTTTTGAATATTTTCTATATGCATCTTATAATTTGTTGAAAAATTATGCCCACCTTTACCATCTGCAACAAAATATAATAAATCTCCTTTACTAGGATTTGTTGCTGCATTGATAGAGTCTGCTCCAGGATTGCATATTGGAGATTTGGGAAGTCCGTAATTTAAATAGGTATTAAAATCTGATTTGTAACTAAGATCTTCTTTTTTTAATTCTTTTTTTTTTCCTACAAATTCTTTTTTTATAGCATAAATTACGGTTGGGTCTGATTGTAGCTTCATATTAAGTTTTAACCTATTTAAAAAAACTTGAGCAACTTTAGGTTTCTCATAGCTTAGAGATGTTTCTTTTTCTATTAACGACGCAAGAATTAAGGCATCATTGTAATTATTAAGATTTAGATCTTTATCTCTATTTTCCCAGGCGTTTATTAAAGCTAAATTCATTTTTTTTTCCATAGTATCTATAATTATATTAAAATTCGTTCCATAAGCATAAAAATAAGTATTTGGAAGAAGTGTTCCTTCTTTAATTAATTCTCCCGATATCTCGTCATCTGTAACAATGCCTTCTGTTTTTTTTAATATATCAACAATATCTTTTGAAGTTAAACCTTCTGGGATAGTTATTTTTCTTTGAAACGTATCACCTATTTTAATCTTTTTTATTATTTGGAAAATATTATTATTATAAAATTTATATTCACCTGCTTTCAATATTTTTTCTGCTAATGCTAAACGAACTGCTAATTTAAAGAAAAATTTATTATTAATTATTTTTTCTTTGTATAAATTTGTTGTTATATAACTTAAGGTTTGATTACGTTTAATAAAGAAAGTATGTGTATATTTATATTTTGTAAATACCAAATCAAAAATTAATAATAAAATTAAAAAAAAATATAAAAAAAAAATATACATATGTTTTTTTATTAAATACATTTTCTTTATTTTTTCTTAAATTGATTTAAAAATTAAAGAAGCGTTTGTACCACCAAACCCAAAAGAATTTGATAATGCACAATCAACTTTATGGTCTATAGAATTTAAAGGTATTAAATCCAAACCTTCTGCTTCAGGCATCGGTGAAACTAAATTTAATGTTGGAGGAAGTTTTCCATCTTTTATTGAAAGTATAGAATATATAGATTCAACGCTTCCAGATGCGCCTAGTAGATGGCCTATTGAGGATTTTGTTGATGACATTTTAATTTTATCTAAATTTTTAGAAAAAACTTTTTTGATACTTTTAATCTCAACTTTATCTCCTAAAGGCGTTGATGTACCATGAGCATTAATATAATTTATATCTTCAGGAATTTTTTTTGCATCATTTAATGCTGACAATACACATCTTTCTGCTCCATTACCATCTTCAGGAGGTGAAGTAATATGGTGCGCGTCTCCACTAGATCCATATCCTATTATTTCAACTAAAATATTAGCATTTCTTTTTTTTGCATGTTCATATTCTTCTAGAATTAATATACCTGCCCCGTCACCCATGACAAAACCATCTCTATCTTTGTCAAACGGTCTAGAAGCCTTTTTTGGATCATCATTAAATTTTGTTGATAAAGCTCTTAGAGAACAAAAACCAGCCATGCCAATTCTGCAAGTTGCTGCCTCTGCTCCTCCAGCAACCATTACATCAGCTTTGTTTAATTGAATTAATCTAAAAGAGTCACCAATGGCATGTGCTCCAGAGGCACATGCAGTAACTGTTGAGTGGTTAGGTCCTTTAAAATTATATTTAATTGAAACCTGTCCTGAAGATAAATTTATTAAACTCGAAGGAATAAAAAAAGGGCTTATTTTTCTTGGACCTTGTTCTTTTAATAAAATAGAATTTTCATATATAGTTGAGAGCCCACCAATGCCAGATCCTACAATTACTCCAGTTCTAGATGCTTTATTATCGTCATTTATAACCCAACCTGAATTTTTAATTGCTTCTTCAGCTGCTATTAATGAATAAAGTATAAATTTATCCATTTTTCTTTTTTCTTTATCGCTAAAATTATTATCAATTAACTTATCTGAAATTGTACCACCAATTCTTGAAGGTAAATCATCAGTTTTAAAGGAATCAATTAATTTGATGCCTGAAGTGCTAGAAATTAAATTTTTCCAATTATCATTAACTCCACAACCAATTGCGGTTACCATCCCCATTCCGGTTACGACAACTCTTCTCATTTTTTTAATTAAGTTTTATTTTTAATAAGGTCCACAGCGTCTTTAACTGTAACAATTTTTTCAGCTGCTTCATCTGGTATTTCGCATTTAAACTCTTCTTCAAAAGCCATAACAAGTTCTACCTGATCGAGACTATCAGCTCCTAAATCTTCAATAAATTTTGCATTTTCTGTAACTTTATCATCAGTAACTCCAAGGTGATTGGTAATAACTTTTTTTACTCTATCAACAACTTCTTCTGACATTTAATAACTCCTTAAAAAAAATATTAATAAACTATAATAATTAAACCATTAACATTCCACCATTAATATTAACTGTAGAGCCTGTTATAAAAGATGATTTTTCATCTGTCAAGAACACTACACAGTTAGCAATATCATCTGGTTTACCAATATTTCCAACAGGTATTTTTTTTAACATAACTTCTTTTTGTTCACTAGACAAAGCTTTTGTCATAGGACTTTCGATAAAACCAGGCGCAATACAATTAACTGTTATTCCTCTTGAAGCAAATTCTAATGCTAAAGATTTATGCAGCCCAATCATACCTGCTTTTGAAGCTGCGTAATTGGTTTGCCCAGCATTACCCCCTACTCCAATAATAGAACTTATGCCTATAATTCTTCCCCATTTTTTTTTCATCATAGATTTAATAACTAATTGAGATAATTTGAAAGTTGCTGAAAGATTTATATTTATCACTTCGTCCCATTGTTCTTTCGTCATCCTTATGCTTAAAGCATCTTTATTGGTCCCTGCATTATTAACTAAAATGTCAATTGATTTAAATTTTTTAATTGATTGATCATAAAGATCATTAATTTCTATATCTTTTGAAAGGTCAGCAATTAAGCCTAAGCTGTTTACTCCTAATTCTTTTTTTAAATCATCAATTTTTTTTTTATTTGTACCAGTTAATATTATGTTAGCACCTAATAACGAAAGTTTTTTTGCAATAGCACTGCCAATTGCTCCAGAGGCCCCGGTAACTAAAGCAGTTTTGTTTTTTAAACTTAAATCAGACATAAATTGTTATTTTAGATTATCCATATCCTCCGGTTTTTGTATAGAAAAACATTCAATATTTTTTGTTGTTCTTTTAACTAATCCAGATAAAACGTTTCCTGGACCAACCTCAAAAATTTTTTTTATACCTTGTTTCTCCATAAATAAAATTGTTTCTCTCCATTTTACAGTCATAGTAATTTGTTGTGACAATAATGACTTAAATTCTAAACCATTATTACAAGGAATAGCTTTAACATTAGAAATTATTGGTACTTTAAATTGATTAAATGTTGTTTTATTTATCTCTGAGTTCATTTTTAGAGCTGCATCTTCCATTAACTTACAGTGAAATGGGGCACTTACTTTTAAATCAATTGTTAATTTCGCTCCGCAATTTTTTGCAATGGATTTAAATGAATCAACGGCTTCTTTATGTCCACTAATAACAATTTGTCCATCTGAATTATCGTTGGCTATCTCGCATACTCCTTCTTCTTTAATATTTTTAAGTATTTTTTCAATTTCACTTATTTTTAATCCTATAATTGCAGCCATTTTACCTTTTCCAGTTTTATCAGACTTACTCATCAAAACCCCTCTATGTTTAACTAATTTCACTACAGATTGAAAATCTAGGACATCTGATGCATAAAGAGCTGTATACTCACCTAGAGAATGTCCGGCTAAAAATTTACAAAAATTATTTATATTAATTTTTTTCTGAGATTTTATTACCTCTAATATAGCAATGCTTGCTACTAATATTGCCGGTTGTGCGTTATTTGTTTTTGTTAAGTGTTTTTCAGGTCCTTTAAAAATTACATTTGATAATGGTTCGTTTAATATTTTATCTGCTTCATTAAAAATTTTTTTTGCTTCTTCAAAGTTTTCATACCAACTTTTACACATTCCTACATACTGTGAACCCTGTCCTGGAAAAATTATTGAATTCATAATTTAAAAAAAAAAATAGTTTATGTTGATGTTTAAACTATTTTGGAGTAAAAAAACCTTATTTTTAAAATATATATTATAAAAAAATTATGTCATTATATGAATTAGTTTTTATTGTCAGACAAGAGGTTTCTCCTATACGTGCTAAAGAGTTAGCAAAAAAAGTAAGTGAATTTATATCAAATAAAGGGGGCAAAATAAGGAAAGAGGAATATTGGGGTTTTAAAACTCTTGCGTATCAAATAAAAAAAAATAGTAAAGGACATTATGTTTTTTTTATAATTGATGCTCCAGAAAAAACGGTTCATGACTTAAATACGCAAATTAAACTAACGCAAGATATAATAAGATTCTTGTTTATAAAAATTAAGGAAAAAGATTTTGATAAAAATCCAACTGTAATGCTTAAAGAAAATCATGACGAGGGTAAATAATAATGGCTGAATTACATAGGCAAGATCTAAAAACTGATAAAAGACCTTACAATTTTAAAAGAAAGTCATGTCCTTTATCTGGAAAAGATGCTCCTAAAGTTGATTATAAAAATGTAAAACTTTTAAAAAGATTTATATCTGAAAAAGGAAAAATGCTTCCTAGTAGAATAACCTCTGTTTCAACAAAAAAACAACGTGAACTATCTAAAGCAATTAAAAGAGCAAGATTCCTAGCTCTTATATCATATGTAAATAAATAATATGGAAGTAATTTTAATTGAAAACATAGAGAAGCTTGGAAAAGTAGGTGACATCGTTAAAGTCAAAGATGGTTATGCTAGGAATTATCTTATACCCAAAAAAAAAGTTCTTCGTGCAAATAAAGAAAACTTAAAAGTTTTTGAAGAAAAAAAATCTGTAATAGAATCTGAAGAAAAAAAAAGAAAAGAAAAATCTGAAGAAATTGCAAAAAAAATTAAAAATATAGAAATAATAATTGTTAAAAATGCTGCAGAAAATGGGCAATTATATGGTTCAGTTACTTCTAAAGATATTATTAAAGAAATTATGTTGTTAAATAAAATTGAACTTTTAAATGAACAAATTAATTTAAAAAAAACTATAAAATCTATAGGAGTATATAAAGTTGAGATCTCTATTTATATTAACTTAAAAATAAAAATTTTAATAAGTGTTGCTAAAACAAAAGAATTAGGATTGAAACAAATAAAAGAATTCAAAAGTCCAAAAAAATTAAAAAAAGTTCAGAAAAAAAAAGAAATTGGTAATAAAAAAAATAAAATTGGAGAAAAAACTGAACTTAACACAAAAGATTTAATAGCTGAAATAGAAAAAAAAGAAGAAATTAAGCCTAAAAAAGAAATTAAATCTAAAAAAAAAGTAAATAAAAAATCAACTAAAAAAAAAGAAAAAACTAAATTAAAAAAAAAAGTTACTACAAAGCCGTCAAAAACTAGGGGTGGAAAGAAAAAAAAATAAAAAAAAAAAGATAAGTAGAAGCTTATCCACAGATTTCTTATTTTATCCTTGTCTTTCACAGGTTAATAGGAGAAAAAAGATAAAAAATTGTGTTAGTATTATTTTTATCAAATAAGAATGACATCAGAAATCAAGAAATTTAAAGAAAATGAAAAAGAATTAAGAATTCTTCCAATGAATATAGAGGCTGAACAAGCTCTTCTTGCAGCTCTTCTAACCAGTAATTCTGTTTATGAAAAAATATCTGATTTTTTAAGACCTGAACATTTTTATGATGATATAAATGGTAAAATATATGAAGCAATAGCAAAATTACTTGAAAATAATCAATTGGCCGACCCTTTAACTTTAAAAAATTATTTTCTACAAAAAGATGAAATGGAATTAATTGGTGGAGATAGATATCTTATAGAACTTGCTAAAAATTCAACAATTTTATCTAATACTAGTGAATACGGAAAATTAATTTACGATTTATATCAAAGAAGAGAGATACTTAAAATTTCAGATGAAATAACAAATGAAGCTAATTCATTTGACTTAGAAACTAATGCATCTCAAATTATAGAAAAGGCTGAAGTTAAATTATATAATCTATCTTCAACAGGCGAAACAAACCAGGATTTCAAGAAATTTTCTATATCTTTAGTTGATGCTATTAACAGCGCTGAGTCAGCTTATAAAAGAGAGGGGCAGCTTTCGGGAATACCTACAGGATTTGCAGATCTAGATCAATTACTTGGTGGTTTTCACAAAACTGATTTAATAATTATTGCAGGAAGGCCTTCAATGGGTAAAACTGCTTTAGCAACCAACATCGCATTTAAGATGGTAAATATAAATTCTATAGATAATCAAAATAAAAAAAATGTTGTTGGTTTTTTTTCCTTAGAAATGTCTTCTGAACAACTTGCTACTAGGATACTTGCTGAAGATTCTGCTATTTCATCAGAAAAAATAAGGAGAGGACAATTAAATTCTAATGATTTTCAAAGAATTATTAAATCAAGCCAAGCTTTAAATAATTTATCATTATATATTGATGATAGCCCAAACTTATCTATTTCAGCATTAAGAACAAGAGCAAGAAGATTGAAAAGAAAGCACGGTTTAAATGCCATAATGATCGATTACCTTCAACTTATCAGACCATCCTTATCAAGACCTGATAATCGAGTCTTAGAAATTGCAGAAATGACCAGAAACTTAAAATCATTAGCAAAAGAATTAAATATTCCAGTAGTGTGTTTGTCTCAATTATCTAGACAAGTGGAACAAAGAGACGATAAAAGACCTCAATTATCAGATTTAAGAGAATCTGGTGCAATTGAACAAGACGCTGATGTGGTTATGTTCATTTATAGGGAAGAATACTATACCGAAAGAAAAGAACCATCACAAGGTACAGAAGATTATCAAAAGTGGCAAGAAAAAATGACAAAAATTCACAATGTTGCAGAAGTTCTAGTTGCAAAACAAAGACACGGACCAATTGGTAAAATTAATCTTCATTTCGAAGGGGCAACTACAAAATTCAGTAGTCTATCTAAAAGTAGTCTTTAGGTAATAAAGAATAAAATTCTATATTGTTTAAATATTAAATTACTTTAACTTAAAAAAGTATTTAAAAAAGTAATGTCATCAATAATAAATAAAATATATCAAAATCTTGTTATTCGTTATCCAAAAGCAATTATTTTTTTTTTAATTTTAATATTGGGTTTCTTTACAATACACGCAAAGAATTTTGAACTTGATGCATCAGCGGATTCATTAATATTAGAAAATGATAAAGATCTTAAAATTTTTCGTGAAATTACAAAAAGATACGATGCAAAAGATTTTGTAATTATTACCTACAAACCAAATGAGGATTTGTTCTCTCCAAATTCATTTAAAAATATTAAAGATTTAAAAAATGAACTTGAAAATTTAGAAAATGTTTATGAAGTTATTTCATTAATAGACCTTCCTTTACTAAAAACAGCTAATGTTCCATTAAAAAAACTTAATGCAGAAAAAATAAAAAGAATTACTGATCCAGAAATTGATATTAATCTTGCAAAAAAAGAAATTGTGGAAAGTCCCATTTTTAAAAATCTTATTGTAAGTGAAGATGGACAATTAACTTCTTTAATTGTTAATTTGAAAAGAGATGAACGATTTATCGAATTACTAAGAAAAAGAAATGACTTAAAAGCTAAAGTAAAATTAAAAATTGAAGAAGAAAACGAGCTTAAAGAAATACTTTTAGAATATGATAAAAAAAAATCAGATTTAAAAAAAATTAATCATCAAACCATTGTGTCCATTAGAGAAATTATTAAAGAATTTTCTAATACAGGGGAAATTCACTTAGGCGGTGTCCCAATGATTACAGATGATATGATTGAATTTATAAAAAATGACTTAATTAATTTTGGCATAGGAGTTTTTTTATTTATAGTAGTCACACTTACTTTTGTTTTTAGAGAAGTCAGATGGGTAACTATTCCATTATTAAATTGTTTTTATGCTGTGTTATTGATGATAGGTATTCTTGGGTTTGTCAATTGGGATGTAACTGTAATATCATCTAATTTTATTTCTTTAATGTTAATTTTAACAATTGCAATGAATATACATTTAGCTGTTCGATATAAACAACTATGTAGTGAAATGAAAAATAGCGACCAAAAGAAAATTGTTTTTTTAACAACTCAAAAAATGGTGTGGCCTTGTTTTTATACAGCGTTAACTACTATATGCGCTTTTACTTCTTTAGTGTTTAGCGGTATAAAACCAGTAATTGATTTTGGTTGGATGATGGCTATTGGGTTAAGTGTAACTTTTCTAACCTCTTTTATTTTATTTCCATCGATACTTTTACTACTAGAAAAAAAAAGTGGCTCATTTATTGATGAAAGGCAATCTTATTTTACTGGAAATTTAGCATATCTAGCAAAAAATCATGGGGATAAAATTTTGTTTTTGTCAGGATTGTTAGTAGTAATAACGGTTATTGGTATTAGTAAATTAAAGGTTGAAAATAGTTTCATAAATTATTTTAAAGAAAAAACAGAAATATATCAAGGTATGAAACTTATAGATGAAAAACTAGGAGGAACAACCCCTATGGACATAGTTATAAGTTTTAAAAAAAAAGAAGTAGAATCTGCTGAAAATATTTCAACATCCAAAGATACTGAGTTAGATATAGATGGTGATTTTTTTGATTTTGGATCTGAAGCAGAAATAAATACTGATGATTATTGGTTCACATCAGCAAAAATTAAACAAATTGAGAAAGTCCATAATTATTTGGAAAGTTTGCCAGAAATAGGTAAGGTTTTGTCTCTAACATCATTAATAAATGTTGCTCAAGATCTAAATGAAGGTAAAGAATTTGATCCATTTGAATTAAATGTTATTTATAAAAAACTTCCCGAGAAATTAAAAAAAAATATTGTTGATCCTTATATATCAATAGAAAATAATGAAGCTAGAATTAATTTAAGAGTTCTTGATTCCTCTAAAGATTTAAGAAGAAAAGAATTAATTGAAAGAATAAGTAACGATTTTGAAAATAAATTAGAGTTAAATAAAGAACAGTTTCAAATCGCAGGTGTTTTAGTTTTATATAATAATATGTTGCAAAGTCTTTTTGACTCTCAGATTAAAACTCTTGCTTTTGTAATGTTAGGTATAGCAATTATGTTTATTGTTCTATTTCGATCGATAACATTAGCTATTATTGGTATTATTCCAAACTTTATAGCTGCAATATCTATTTTAGGAATTATGGGTTTGCTTAAATTACCACTTGATATGATGACAATTACAATTGCATCTATAACAATTGGAATTGCAGTGGATAATAGCATTCATTATATTTATCGTTTTAGAGAAGAATTTAAAAAAAAAAATAATTATGAAAAAACAATTGATAAATGTCATATGAGTGTCGGTAGGGCAATTTTTAATACTTCGGTTACAATTATATTTGGATTTTCTATTTTAGTATTATCTAATTTTATTCCGACAATTTATTTTGGTTTATTTACTGGATTAGCAATGCTGGTTGCTATGTTGGCTGTTTTAACTCTTTTACCAAAATTAATATTAATAATTAAACCATTTAAATAATTTAAATGACTATTTTTGATTTTATTTTTCTTTCTTTAACAATTTTTTCATCTTTTTTAGGTTTATCAAGAGGATTTGTAAAAGAGTTTCTATCTTTAACTAAATGGTTATCATCCTTGTATATTGCTTTCATATCTTTTGAAAAAACAAAAAATATATTATCTGGTTTTTTAAAAAATTCAGAGATTCTTGATTTAATAGCTGGCGCAAGTACTTTTATATTAACTTTTTTAATCTTAACTTTGATATTTAATTTTTTATCTAAATTTTTGTCTTTAAAAGGGTTTATTTTTGTTGATAATTTTTTAGGTTTTTTATTTGGTTTCCTTAGAATGATATTAATATTTTCTTTATTATTTATTATCTACACAGATGTTTTTTATAATCAGGAACAACCTGCGTGGTTTAATGATTCTTATTCAATTAAATACATAGATAAACTGTCAGTTTACTTCAAGAAAAAATTTTTAGAATTTAATTTAAACAATGATATCATTACTTGAAACTAAGAAATATCATACAAATTATAGTATAGCTCTATAAAAAAAATTTATGTGTGGAATATTTGGTATATTCGATCACGAAGATGCGGCAACAATATCCGCTCTTGGTTTGCATTCGCTACAACACAGAGGGCAAGAGGCATGTGGGATAGTAACTCATAATGAAAATAATTTTTATTTAGAGAAAAGGCTTGGTTTAGTAAGTGACAGCTTTACAAAAAAAGATATTATAAAGAAATTACCTGGTAAATATGCTATTGGTCATAATAGATATGCAACATCAGGAAAAACTTTTTTAAGAAACGTGCAACCTTTTTTTGCTGATTTATCTAGTGGTGGGATTTCTATTGCCCATAATGGAAATTTAACAAATAGTTTATCATTACGACACAAATTGGTAGATAAAGGTGCAATTTTTCAAAGCACTTCTGATACAGAAATAATAATTCAACTAATTGCTAGATCCAAAAGAACAATTTTTATAAATAAATTAATTGATGCACTATTTCAAATTCAAGGTGGGTATTCTTTAGTCGTAATAACTGGAAAAAAATTAGTAGGAGTTCGTGATCCATTCGGAATAAGACCATTAGTTTTAGGTGAATTAGATGGATCACCAATATTAACCTCTGAAACATGTTCTTTAGATATAATTGGTGCAAAGTTTATACGAGAAATTGAAAATGGTGAAATAGTAATAATTACAAATAAAGGAATCAAAAGTATAAAGCCTTTTCCTAATATAAAATGTAGACCTGATATATTTGAATATATTTATTTTTCTAGACCTGATAGTGAACTCGGAGGAAAAAGTATATATGATTGTAGAAAAAAGTTTGGTATTGAACTTGCAAAAGAATCTAAAACTCAAGCTGATATAGTTACAGCGGTTCCAGATTCTGGCATGCCTGCTGCGATTGGTTTTGCTGCACAATCTAAAATACCTTTTGAATTAGGATTAATAAGAAATCATTATGTTGGAAGAACTTTCATAGAACCAGCACAACAAGTTAGGCAATTTGGGGTAAGATTAAAACATAATGCTAACCACAGCTGTATAAAAGGTAAAAATATTATTCTTATCGATGATTCAATAGTAAGAGGTACAACGTGTTTAAAAATAGTACAAATGCTAAATAATGCCGGTGCTAAAGAAATACATATGAAAGTTGCAAGCCCTCCAATAACACACCCTGATTGTTATGGTGTAGATACTCCAAAACAAGATGAGTTATTAGCAGCTACAAAAAAAAATGTAAAAGAAATGGCAAAATATATTGGTGTTAAAACATTAAGCTTTTTATCTGTTGAAGGATTATATAGAGCAATGGGTTGTAAAAAAAGAAACAATAAAATCCCACAATTTACAGATCATTGTTTTACAGGAGATTATCCTATTGTTCCGATAGACAAAACCTTAGATCGATCAAAATATGATCAATTATCATTTTTAAGTAACGTAAATATTTAAAAAAACTATTTTTTTTTTTCTACATAGGGATTTTTACTAGCCAAAAATTTTAAAAATACTGGAATATTATCTATTTTATAATTTAGTTTAAGTTTTTTTTCTAAAAAGCGTTTATAAGAAGATTTGATTTTATTAGGATAATTTGAGAATATTTTAAATGTTGGCGGGCTTGTGTTTGTTTGAACTATATATTTAAGTTTTATTTCCTTTCCTCTAATTCTTATTGGGGGATTATGTTTAATAATATCTTTAAGCCATTTATTTAAATTAGAAGTTCTTAATACACTTTTAAGTAATTTTTTAATTTCAATAGAAAATTTGAAAATTTTTCTAAATTTTTCATCTCTTAGAGCTGAAATAAACAAAAGGTTTCTTTCATTAAATTGAGGTAAACAATTTTTTATTAATTCTTCTAATTCTTTTTTTTTATTCTTTTTATTTTCAATTAAATCCCACTTATTAAAAATAATTATTAATCCCTTACCAACTTTAAGAGAGTGTGATGCTACTTTCTTATGTATTCTATCTAATTTATCAATTGAAGAATCTAAAATTAAAATAATTATTTCTGAAAATCTTGTAGCTTTAATCAAAAGGTTAAAATTAAAATCTTTTTTTTTATATACTCCTGCAGTATCTAAAAAAACAAACTCTTTTTCATTCCAAATTAAATTTTTTTCAACAATATTCTTTGTTGTACCAGGATATTCACTAGTTTCTAATTCATTAGAATTTAACAATCTGTTAATTAATGTAGACTTGCCAACATTCGGATTTCCAATAAAACAAAGTTTAATTTTTTTTAACATTTTTATTTATATGCTAACAAATGTCCTTTTGTGGTTAAGAAATAAACAGTTTTATTTGATACTATTGCTTGATTTTCAACAGAAGATTTAACATTAATTGCACCAAGAAATCTGCCATTATAAGGGGATAGTGATGCTATAATACCATGGGAGCCAGAAACAATTATCATATGACCTGCTAACAAGGGGCCTGTCCAACTAATTGGTTTGCTTTTTTTATTAAAATCCATAAAATCTTTTAATTTACTTACCCAAACAATTTTTCCTTCGTTGGTTGTAAGACAAATTAATTCATTATCTTTTGATAAAACGTATATGAAATTAGATACAACCCATGGAGTTTGTATCCCTCCTACATTTGATTCCCATATTCTTTTACCATTATTTAAATTTATTGCAACCATCCTGCCGTTATGACTAATTACATAAACAACATCATTTTGAATAACTGCATTTCCTCTTATATCAGAAATATTTTCTAATGATTTTTTTTGAACTAATTTACTTAAATTATCACTCCAAATAACTGTTCCATTAGACAAATTAATAGCATAAACCTCGCCTGAAGAATAAGTCGCTATAACTATTCCTTTTGATACTACCGGAGAGGAAGATCCCATAAAGGTAGATATTTCCTCTAGCCCTTCGTGTGTCCAAGATATTTCTCCACTAATTAAATTGTATGCATATAATCTATTATCCTTTGCAAGAACTAAAAAAAAATTTCCTGAAATTATAGGAGGAGCTCTAATTGGGGCGTTAATTTTATTACTCCAAATAATTTTTCCGTTATTTTTATCCAGAGCAAAAATATCTCCAGTTCCTGTGCTTAATGCTAATATATTTTCACTAACAGCTAAACCACCGCTAATTATACCTTTAGTATCATCAATATTTTTTTTTAATCTTTTAACCCACTTTTTTTTACCATTTATTTTATTAATTGCAGTTACAGTAAGCGCAGTATCAAGTGTATATATTTTTTCTTCATCAATAACCGGTTGTGAAGACATAGGTTTTTTTTTGTTTTGGCCTTTACCTATAGAAGTTTTCCAAGATAATTTAATTTTTTTTCCTACTAGAGGATGCAAAACTTGATGGGCTTCATTGTTTGTTAATTGCCTCCAAGTATTATTAGTTACTGGTTTAGGCAAAGAAACTTTTAATCCTTTTAAAGTTATGTTTGGTTTTGCAACAGTTTCTACAAAAATTGGCCTGGAATCTTCATCTGTTTTTTTATCATCTTTTAAAAAAGAACAATTATTTAAAAAAAAAATTAAAAAACAAAAAGTTATTGAAAAATAATTAATTTTTTTCATTTATTTTTTTTTATCATTTCTACTAAAGTTTTTGCTCTTTCTCTGACCAATTCCCCCGAATCATCGCTATTAATTATTACATAGAGTGATTGTAAGGCGTTATCCTTATCATTTTTTTTTAGGTAATATGATGATAGCAATTCATGTGCAAGATATTTCCAATTTGAAGATGGTTTCGAAAGATTAACAATCTCATCAATGTTATCAATGTTATCAATATTTGAATTAATTTGATTATTAAATTTTTGTAATATAATTAATTCAAAAAATATACTATTTTTTTTTATTTTTATATCATTTAGATCTAAAGATATTTCTTGTTTATTAACTAAATCAAGAATATACAAAAAAGATAAATCACTGTAACCAGTTGTTTTTGAATTATTAATCTCTTTTAAAATTTCTTTAGCATTTTGATAATCCTCTTCTTCAATGTATTGAATGGCTTGAAAAAATAATTCACTTTGTTTTTCTATTTTTTTTTCTTTATTAAATTTGTAGACATTAATAGCTATAACAAGGGTTAATAAAATTATTATTGATATAAAAATGTATTTTTTATATTTATTCCATATTCTTTTATAATTGTCTTGCCTAACCTCTTCATCTACTTCTTTTATAAGATTTTGTTCGTCACTCATTTTATTTCCATTTAATAGAACACCCCATACTAGATTTTTGTTCTTTAGGACCATTTCCTGTCTTAATTATTTGATGGAATGCATTTAATAATTCTTTATCTTTTAAAGCCTCATCTGAAATTCCAACATTATCCAATCTTCCTCTATATTGAAGCTCTAAATCTTTATTATAACCAAAAAAGTCAGGGGTACATACAGCGCTAAATTTTTTTGCAACCTCTTGTGTTTCATCATACAAATATGGGAATGTAAAATTATTTTCTTTAGAAAATTTTTTCATATTTTCAAAAGAATCTTCTGGATAATTTTCTACATCATTAGACATAATCGCAACACAACCTATTCCTTTTGCTTGTAAATCTATAATATCTTTAACTAATCTATCAATAACTCCCTTGACATATGGGCAATGATTACAAATAAAGATTACTAAAGTACCATTTTTTCCTTTTATTTCCTCCAAATTGTAGGTTTTTTCATCAATTCCTTTTAAACTAAATGAACTTGCTTTAGTACCAAATTGACATATCGGAGTAACTTCTGCCATAATTATAATATAATAATAAAAAAAATTAATGTATTAATATATGACAAAAATTTATCATTTTTCTAGATATATTAAAGAAAAAGAAAAAGTAACATTTTCCAAAAAAGATCTTAACTCAATAATTGGTATTTACAGTCAAAAAGTATCAAATGGAGTTTGGAAAGATTATTCCATAAATTTTGAAAGAAATTACGCTGAATTTTCAATTTATAAACACACATACGCATCGCCTGAATTTTCAATTGTTAAAAATAAAAAAAAAATTTTTTCTATATATTCAAGACAACAAGAATTAAAAAAATCAAAACATATTAAAGATGTTTTGGATGTACTAAAAAAAGTTGGAAGTAAAAAGATTCTTCAAATTATCTAATTATCTCATTCCCATTCAATAGTTCCAGGTGGTTTGCTCGTATAATCATAAACAACTCTATTAACGCCTTTTACTTCATTTACAATTTTAGTACTTATTTGTGCTAAATCATTTGCGTTAAAATAATATGGTTCAGCAGTCATTCCGTCAACCGATGTTACAGCTCTTAAAGCACATACATATTCATACGACCTTTGGTCGCCCATTACACCAATTGTTTTAATAGGAAGTAAAACAGCAAATGCTTGCCAAATTTTATCGTATAATTTTTTTTCTTTTAACTGGTTGATAAAAATTGAATCAGCATCTTGTAAAATTTTAATTTTTACTTTTGTTATGTCTCCTGGTATTCTTACAGCCAATCCTGGGCCTGGAAACGGGTGTCTTTTTAAAATACAATCTGGGACATTAAGTTTTTTTCCAATAATTCTTACTTCATCTTTAAATAATTCTTTTAAAGGCTCGATTAATTTAAAATTTAATTTTTTCGGCAGACCTCCTACATTATGATGGGATTTTATTTTTGCTGATGGGGCCCCTTTTACAGATTTAGATTCAATTACATCTGGATATAATGTTCCTTGTGCTAAATATTTTATAGATTTATATCTTTTTGACTCTTTTGTAAAAATATCTATAAATAATTTTCCAATTATTTTTCTTTTCCTTTCTGGATGAACTACATTTTTTAATTTTTTTAAGAATAAATTACCAGCATTAATTCTTTTAAAATTTTTTCCTAATCTCTTTTTAAAAAGCTTTTCAATTTCGTTGCCTTCTTCTTTTCTTAACAACCCCGTATCAACAAAAAAACATTTTAATTGTTTACCAATACTTTTTTTAAGTAGTGATGCAGTAACTGAAGAATCAACACCGCCAGATAATGCACAAATAACATTGTGATTTTTAACCTCTTTTTTTATTTTTACTAAAGAATTTTTTATAAAATCTGATATTTTCCAATTTGGTTTACATGAAGAAATTTTTTTAGCAAAATTTTCTAAAATTTTTTCACCATTTAAAGTATGGATGACTTCAGGATGAAACTGTAAGCCATAAATTTTTTTCTCTTCGTTAGCAATTGCTGCAAATTTAGCGTTAGGAGTCGAAGCAATAACAGAAAATGATTTTGGCAGTTTGTTTACTTTGTCACCGTGACTCATCCACACTTGATGCTCACTATTTTTTTTATATATTCCTTCGAAAATTTTCGATTGACTTTTAATTTTTATAAATGCTTTTCCAAATTCTCTTTTTCTCGATGTTATAACATTACCCCCTAAATGTTTACAAAATAATTGAAGACCGTAACAAATTCCAAGAATTGGAATATTTAAAGAATAAATTGAACTATTGGGCTTTAACGGTTTTTTTAAAGTAGTGGAAGTAGGCCCGCCTGATAATATTAATCCTTTTGGAGAAAAATTTTCTATTTTTTTTTTTGATATATTGTATGGATGTATTTCACAATATATATTTTTTTTTCTTATTCTTCTGGCTATTAATTGGGTAACCTGTGAACCAAAATCGAGTATTAAAATTTTATCCATTAATAGAAATTTAGTTTGTGCCTTCCGGCTTATAATTTGGACTTTCCTTTGTAATTGTTACATCATGTACGTGACTTTCTTTAAGACCAGAACTAGTAATTTTCATAAACTCACAATTAGTTTTCATTTTTTTTATATTTTCATTACCTGTGTATCCCATTGATGATTTCAAACCTCCAATTAACTGATTTAAAACTATGCTAACTGGCCCTTTATAAGGAACTTGTCCTTCAACTCCCTCAGGTATCAATTTTTGAATATCAATATTGATATCTTGAAAATATCTTTCAGCAGAACCTTTTAACATTGCAGAAATTGAGCCCATTCCTCTATATGATTTATACGATCTACCTTGATACAAATAAACTTCTCCTGGTGATTCATCTGTTCCAGCTAATAATGAGCCAATCATAATAGTATCAGCTCCAGCTGCAATTGCTTTTGCTATATCTCCTGAATATTTAATTCCTCCATCTGATATAAGTGGAATATTTGATTTTTTTGCAATCTCTGATACTTCTAGTATAGCAGTTAACTGTGGAACACCTACACCCGCAACCATTCTTGTTGTGCAAATTGATCCTGGACCTATACCAACTTTAATAGCATCAGCGCCAACATCAATTAATGCTTTAGCTCCTTCTTTCGTTGCAATATTTCCAGCAATCACTTGAGTATAATTAGATTTTTTTTTTATTTTTTTTACAGTATCTATAACATTTTTAGAATGTCCATGAGCAGTATCTAAAATTAAAACATCTGTATCAACTTCTATTAGGCCTTCAGCTCTTTCAATGCCTTTGTCTCCAGCATCAACTGCCGCTGCCACACGAAGACGTCCTTTTGCATCTTTACAAGCGTTAGGATATTTTCGTGCTTTTTCAATATCTTTGACAGTAATTAATCCTACACATTTGTAATCTTTATCAACGACAATTAGTTTCTCGATTCTAAATTTATGTAATATTTGTTTTGCTTTTTTCATATCTACATTTTCTCTTACTGTCTGTAAGTTTTTTTTTGTCATAAGATCTTCGACTTTAATTTCAGAGTTAGAAAAAAATCTGACATCTCTATTAGTAAGAATTCCGACTAATTTATTATTTTTTTCAACAACCGGAATACCTGATATTTTATTTTTTAACATTAAATCTAAAGCATCTTTTAATTTTTTATCTTTTGAGATAGTTACTGGATTAACAACTATTCCTGATTCAAATTTCTTTACTTTTCTGACTTCATCCATTTGTTCTTCAATTTTCATATTTTTATGAATCGAACCAATACCTCCAGACTGTGCCATAGAAATAGCCATTTGAGATTCAGTAACTGTATCCATAGCTGCTGAAATAATTGGAATTTCTAAAGAAACAGTTTTAGTCAATAATGTTTTGGTATTGACATTTTTAGGCAATATCGAGGATGATGCTGGCTTTAGTAGAATATCGTCAAAGGTAAGAGTATCGTATATTTTTCTACCCATATACAATAATAATGATTACTGGTTAAAGGTTCAAGTTTTTTTTTTTTTATTTTAGAAATTTTGAAATTATATATATTTCTTTTGATTCAGGTTTACTTGATCTTGGTTTATATAAATTAAATTGTAAAAATTTTTTTTTAATTAAATTAGAGATTCTTACGGTCTCTTTTCCATCAAAAATTTTAATAATTAAAATTCCTCCTTTATTTAATAATTTTTTTGCTATTTCAAAAGACCTCTCACATAACTCTAGATTTTTAATATGATCAACAAACTTATTTCCAGTTGTCGATGGAGCAGCGTCAGAAACAATAATATCTATTCCATCAGAAAAATATTTTTTTAATAATAAAATAAAATCATCGTCATAAATATTTTTTTTTATATTTAAAACATTATCAATTGGTTTAAAATCTTTTAAATCAACAGAAATAATTTTGTTTCTTTTTTCATTAGAAAAAACTTTTTGTGATAATATCTGAGACCAACCACCAGGGGATGCACCTATATCTAGAGCATTTTGTCCTTTTTTTAATATTCTAAATTTTTTATTAATTTCCAATAATTTAAAAGCTGCACGTGATCTATATCCTAATTTTTTTGCTTTATTAAAAAAGACATCTTTCAATCTATGTTGATGCCATCTACTTTTTATTTTTTTTTTAAATTTCATCAAAAAAAAAAAACCTCGGAAATAAATTACGAGGTTCTTTTATAAATAAAAAATAGCAAAAATTTTATTTTGCTATTACGACAGATTTTGTTTCAGTATAAGCATCTAATATTTCTGAACCCATTTCTCTGCCCCATCCAGATTGTTTATAACCTCCAAATGGAAGAGCTGCATCAAAAATATTATAAGTATTAACCCAAACAGTTCCTGCACGAAAAGCATCTGCTGTATTAATTGCCTTTTTTATATCGCTTGTCCAAACTGCTGCTGCCAAACCGTAATTTGAATTATTAGAACGAGCCATAACTTCTTCCGCATTCTCAAAAGGCTCCGCTGCAACAACAGGACCGAAGATTTCTTCTGTGATCACTTTCATTTTGTCATTGGTATTTGTTAAAACAGTTGGTTCAACAAAATAACCTTTGTCACCAATAGTTCCTCCGCCAACTTCGCATTTGGCACCATCACTTATCCCGGACTTAATGTAACCCTGAACTTTTTCAAACTGTTCTTGAGAAACCAAAGGGCCCATATCTGGACTTGTAAGACCAGAAGCAACTTTATAACTTTTTGCAATTTTAGAAACTTCTGAAACTATATCATTAAAAATTGGTTTTTCGATATACAATCTAGAGCCTGCACAACAACATTGCCCATGATTAAAAAAAATTGCACTTGCGCATCCTGCAGCAGTAGCTTTGATATCATGAACATCGGCATAAACAATACTAGGTGATTTTCCACCTAATTCTAATGTTACTCTTTTTAAGTTACCTGCCGCTGCTTTAACAATCATTTTTCCCACTTCAGTAGAGCCAGTAAAAGCTACTTTATCTACACCATCGTGAGCAGCAAGAGAAGCTCCTGCAGTTTCACCAAAACCAGTTACAACGTTTAATACGCCATCTGGTACCCCTGCTTCTTGAATTATTTCTGCAAGTCTAAGAGCTGAAAGTGGTGTTTGTTCAGCTGGTTTTAAAACAACAGTATTACCTGCTGCTAAAACTGGTCCTAATTTCCATGCAGCCATAAGTAATGGAAAGTTCCATGGTATAATTTGTCCAACCACACCAATCGGTTCTCTTTGTGTATATGTTAAATACTTTTGTCCCGGTGTATAAAAATGATCCGTGGATATAGGAAAAGTATCTCCTTTAATTTTAGTTGTCCATCCAGCCATATAATGAAAAAGATCGGCTGATAAAGGAACATCTGCTGCTCCTGCTACAGCTAAAGGTTTACCATTATCCAATGATTCTAATTCCGCTAATTCATCTGCATATTTAAGAATTAGATCTCCAATTTTCCAAATAATTTTACCTCTTTCTGAAGCACTCATGTCTTTCCAAGGGCCAGATTCAAAAGCTTTACGAGCAGCTTTTACAGCTTCATCGATATCAGCTTTATCACCTTCAGCAACATTGGCAACTATATCTTCGGTTGCAGGGTTTTCAACTTCAAATGTTTTACCAGATTTTGCATCAACCCATTTACCATTGATAAATAACTGTTTTTTTATTGGCACCCATTTTTTTACAGGTGATTTTAATTCTTTAACTTCCGCTAGTGACATATTATCCTCCTTAATAAAATCCCAACACGTAAAAAACAAATTTTATTTTAGTCCTTTTCTGGTTATTATGCAATGTTATGAATACTAAAATTTTATTAATTGCATCTATTATTTTTCTAGTTTCTTTAACCAGACTAGTTCCACATCTACCTAATTTTACTCCTATTTTAGCACTAGCTCTTTTTGGAGGTGCGTATTTGCCTAGTAAGAAGACCGCTTTTCTTATTCCTATTAGTGCAATGTTCTTAAGCGATTTAATTTTAGGATTTCATTCTCAAGTATATTCGGTGTACGGTTGTATTTTAATTCTTTCTTTTTTAGGAAGAACAATACAAAACAAAATAAGTATACTCAATCTTACTATTACTGGAATTAGCGGCAGTTTAATTTTCTTTATTGTTACAAACTTTTCTGTTTGGCTAGGAGACAATTTATACCCATTAAATTCAAAAGGGTTAATCCAATGTTATGTTATGGCAATACCATTTTTTCATAATACTTTAATCAGTACTTTTATATTTTTAGCAATTCTTTTTACTGGATATTCTTTTGCAGAAAAAAAATATCAATTTCTAAAAAAAATTTAAAAATTTCGACTTAATGAAAAAGTAAAAGTTTGTTCCGGCATTGGGTAATAAGATTCTCTTTTACAAAAACTAGGGAAATCTTGTTGGCAAAACGCACTTGATACTCCATAGGTATGATATTCGTTTCCTAAAATATTGTTTGCTTTTAAATCCCAATTAAATGATAAAAAATCACCACTTAATTTTAAATCCAATAAATAATAACTAGAAATAGCTGTTTCAATATTATTTTGATCATTATCTTTATTTTTTTTTCCTACAAATTTAGCTGTGGTAGTGAAATTAATTCCTTCATTAAATAAATTTTTAAAATATAAACTTGAATTAGCTGTAAAGTTTGCAACAAGAGGTATATCTTCATCAGTTGTATCATAAGAACCTGCGCTGTTAACATTATCTTGGAAATAAGACTTTAATAAAGATACATTTGTATCCATAGACAAACTATCAGTCAAATTATATGTAATTGTATTTTCTATTCCATAACGTTTTGTTCTTCCTAAATTTAAGTTCTTAGAGTTAGATGAATTAAAATAAATTTCATTTCTTAAAAACATCAAATAAACACTAGATTGTATTGAAATTTTATTATTCTCTAATAATGCTCCAATCTCAAAATCATATGATATCTGAGGCTTTAAAGCCATAGATGTGCCATCAGCACCTATTCTTTCATCAATGTTAGCAATTCGAAAACTTCTTGCGGTTCTTCCAAAAATAGAAAGATTAGGTTGTAAAAAATACTCAACTCCAATATTTGCTCCTAATCTATTATCGTTTTTGGAAATAGTATCATTATCAGCAGCATTAGCATCACCTTCTGCATCTTTATATAATACCGTTCCGCCATGAAATAAAATTCTTTGAATTCTTAAACCAGTTGACAAATTTAATTTATCCGACAGGTTTGTTGAATTTTGAGAATATAAACCAATACTCAATTGGTTTGATTTGTGTCTTTGTTTTGGATTAGTAATATGTACACTTGCTTTTCGATCGGAGGAATAATCTGCATAATTTAGATCTACCCCGAAAATATTTTTTGATGGTTTGTTGTTTAATAAATAAACATATGTAAATCTTGGAGTAATTGAATAATGTCTCAAAACAGTATCTACTATATGATTACTTGAATCATCAAAATATGAATCTTGATCTTTTACAGTATAATGAGTGTCTATAACTGTTCCAAAATTTTTATTAAAATTAAAAATTCCACCAAACGTTAAAGCAATATTATTTTCTTTGGCCCAATCAGCTGGGGTTTCTGCACTTAATCTATCAGCTTTATACTCATTTCTACCCTCAAGCGCTCTTGTTATTCTTTCCCCGGGCAATCCATGGTAATCTCTATTAAAATTAGAATATAGGTATAGTTCTCCTTGAGAAAGTTTATATCTCATTTCAGAATTTAATGTATATTGCTCGTGTTTATTATTTCTTCTATAATTATTATTATCTAAAACATCACCATTTATAACAAAACCTAAGTTGCCAAACCTTTTATGGAAAGTAATATTTTCTTGAAAATGGTCATGAGAACCGTAAGTAGTAGTAAAATTATTGTTTATTTTAGATAGAGCGTTTTTTGTAATTATATTAATTACCCCACCGACAGCACCGTCTCCATATAAAACTGATCCAGCATTACCAGGAATAACTTCTATGCTTTCAATAGTTTCGGTTGGAATTAAATCCCAAGACATACCACCCATATCTAGATCATTTAATTTTCTTCCATTTATCATTATTAATGTATTAGATTTTCCAGCTGCACCAGAACCTCTCATATCAATTGTTGCGTTAATTTGACCTGGTCCACCAAATAAATCTCTATATTGAATACCAGCTATATTCCCCATTAATTCGGCTAGATTGGTAGCTGTAGAATTTGAAATAAAATTTTGGGAATAAACTTTTGTTGAACTACCTGGTAATCCAATATTGGTTCTAGTATTAGTTACAAAAATCTCTGAAAGATTAAATATACTATTTTCTTTCGCGTTAATAGATAATGAAAAAAACAAAAAGATAAAAAAGGGTTTGGAAAAATTAAAGATAAGTTTTAAATCTATCACCAGAGTTCTCCTATATTATTAACGGTTTATAAATTGTCACCGTTAACGGGAGCTCCGCGCTGTTGATTCCACCGACATCAGCTTGGTGACTTTAATGGCAGGTTTCCTGACTTATAAATCAATGCTAAAAATAAACCTTCCCGGAAATCCGGTGGATTAAAACAATCCTTAGCTCATTAATTACAGTTGCGGGGACAGTGTATGAATAAAAACATACTTCCCTTTTAACCCTATCGGGCACCATTGAAAAAAATTATACACAAAAACAAAAAAAAAAAATATAATTATTTTTTATGATTAAATCAGTCTGTGTTTTCTGTGGCTCTTCATCTTCAGAAAGAAAAAAAGTTTCATTTAATAAAGAACATGGAGAAATTGCCAAAAAAATTGGAAAAGAATTGGCATTAAGAAAAATTAAAATTATTTACGGTGGAGCAAATGTAGGTTTAATGGGATTAATGGCTGATGAAGCATTAAAAAATAAAGGGAAAGTAATTGGTATAGCACTAAAATCCTTTAAAAAATGGAATATTCTACATAAAAAAATTACAAAAAATTATTTAGTTAATACACTACAAAAAAGAAAAGAATTAATGTATGAAAAATCAGACGCATTTATTGTATTACCTGGAGGCATTGGAACCTTAGATGAGGTGTTTGAAGTAATTGCAACTAATTTATTAACAAAATCTAATAAGTTATTGGTTTTACTAAATTATAAAAAATTTTGGAACAAACTAATAGATTTATTAAACACAAATATTAAACAAAAATATTCAAAAAAAAAAATTAAGGACAATATTAGAATAACAACATCAGTGAGTAAAATATTTACTATTCTTGATAATGAATAGTTCAGGTTATGAGTAAAATAATAGTTAAAAACCCGGTTGTAGATATAGATGGTGATGAGATGACCCATGTTATATGGGACATAATAAAAAAAGAATTAATACTTCCTAATATTGAAGTTGATATAAAATATTATGATTTAAGTATAGAAAATAGAGATAAGACCAATGATCAAATAACTTTAGATGCAGCCAATGCCATTCAAAAATATGGTGTAGGAATTAAATGTGCAACTATAACTCCAGATGAAACAAGAGTTAAAGAATTTAAATTAAAAAAAATGTGGCTGTCACCAAATGGTACTATTAGAAATATCTTGGGTGGAACTGTTTTTAGAGAACCAATATTATGTCCCAATATTCCAAAAATAATTCCTAACTGGAAAAAACCAATTATAATTGGAAGGCATGCTTTCGGTGATCAATACATGGCCACTGATTTTAAAATACCAGGTCCTGGAAAATTAAGTATAAAATTTGAGGCAAAAAACAAAAAACAAAACATTGATCATAAAGTTTATGACTTTAAAGGATCAGGAATCGCAATGTGCATGTATAACTTAGATGATTCAATTAAAGATTTTGCAAGGGCCTGTTTCAATTACGGTTTAGATAGTAATCTTCCTGTTTATGTATCAACAAAAAATACAATTTTAAAAAAATATGATGGAAGATTCAAAATTATTTTTGAAGAAATTTTTGATAAAGAATATAAAAAAGAATTTGATAAATTGGGCTTAACTTTTGAGCATAGATTAATTGATGATATGGTTGCATATGTATTAAAAACTGAAGGAGGATTTGTTTGGGGATGTAAAAATTATGATGGAGACGTTCAATCAGATACTATTGCTCAAGGATATGGGTCTTTAGGTCTTATGAGTTCTGTACTAATTGCATCAGATGGAAAAACTGTAGAGGCAGAAGCTGCTCATGGAACTGTAACAAGACATTTTCGACAATATCAAGAAGGAAAGAATACTTCAACAAATCCTATAGCATCTATTTTTGCATGGACAAAAGGATTGTACTATAGAGGTAAGTTTGATCATAATATTGAATTACAAAAATTTAGTAAAAAGATTGAAAAAGCATGCATAGATACTGTAACCTCAGGAATGATGACAAAAGATTTAGCTTTATTGATTGGAAAAAATACCAAATGGCTAAATACAAAAGAATTTGTACAAAAAGTAAAAGAAAAAATTAATTAAAAAAAAACGGTCTCGTAGTTCAGTTGGATAGAATGTTGGTTTCCTAAACCGAAGGTCGCAGGTTCGAATCCTGCCGAGACCACCACTTTTCAAAAATAAATTCAAAAAGATTTAATTAATTCTTTAATTTTATTACATGCTTTAGGAATTTTAGATTTATCATTACCTCCGCCTGCTCTTGCGAAATTTGATCTACCACCTCCCCCTTTTCCTCCAAGCATTACAGATACTTTTTTTACTATATCTACAGCATTAATCATTGGTAAAAGGCTATCAGTTACTCCAACAACAATTGAAATATTTTTTTCATGTACACCAAATAAAATTATTATCCCACTTTTTATTTCTATCTTTAATTTATCTAAAAGCTTTGGTAAGTCGTTTGGAGGATAATCTAAAATCGTTCTAAAATAATATTTAATAGAATTCTCTTTTCCTTCTATTACAATATTTTTTGATGGGTCTTCCAAAGAAAGATTTTTCTTTTTTTCTTCCAAATTTTCTTTAATTTTTTTATTTTCTTTTTCTTGTTCTCTGACTAGTAAAATTCCCTTTTCGCCTTTAATGTAATTTAATAAATCATTACCAGATAAAGCCTCAATCCTTTTTATTCCAGCAGCTACAGATGATTGTTTAATTATTTTAATATTATTGATATCACTTGTTTTATTAACATGAGTTCCTCCACATAGCTCCATAGAAAAAATAGTATTATTATTTTCTTTTCCCATACTTATTACTCTAACTTCGTCTTCATATTTTTCTCCAAAAAGAGCCATAGCGCCTTTTTCAATGGCTTTCTCATAGGATATTATAGAAATATTAACTTTATCATTTTGTTTTATAATTTTATTTGCAACGTTTTCTATTTTTTCTATATCACTATCAGTTAGAGATTTAGGATGACTAAAATCAAAACGGAGTCGATCAAAACTAACTAATGATCCCTTTTGTGTAACGTGATCCCCAAGAACTTTTCTTAGTGAAGCGTGAAGTAAATGAGTAGCTGAATGATATATCTCAATACTCTCCCTTTTTTTATTATCAACAATCATATTCACTTCCTCTTTTTTTTTAAATTCACCTTTTAAAACCTCTCCATAATGCAGATGAATTTTTAATATTTTTTTTGTATCTAAAACCTTAAACTCATTATTGTTAAATTTAATTACTCCTCTATCACCGATTTGGCCTCCTGACTCACCATAAAAAGCTGTTTGGTTTGTCATTATAATTGCTTTATCACCTTGTTTTATTTTGTTTATAGATTTATTATTTTTTATAATTTGGATTATTGATCCTTGAGTTTTTAAATTTTTATATCCAACAAACTCTGTTGATCCGTATTTTTTAAAAATTTCAAACCATAATTTATTAGTTTTAACATCGCCAGAACCTTTCCAAGCAGATCTTGCTTTCTTTTTTTGTTCTTCCATTTGTTTTTCAAATGTCTTTAAATCAACTGATATATTTAAATCTTTTACAATATCCTGAGTTAAATCTAAAGGAAAACCATAAGTGTCATATAAAAGAAATGCTGTATTTCCAGATAATTTTTTATTTTTAGTTTTTTTTATTTCATCATTTAAAATTTTTAAGCCTCTATCAATTGTTTCTTTGAATCTGCTTTCTTCATTATTAAGGGTTTCTATTATCAAAGATTCCGCTCTTTTTAATTCAGGAAAAATATTTCCCATTTCCTTAATTACCAAAGGAGCTAATTTATAAAATATAGGTTCAGAACAACCAAGAATATGAGCATGTCTCATTCCTCTTCTCATTATTCTTCTAAGGACATAACCTCTTCCTTCATTAGAAGGTAATATTCCTTCAGAAATTAAATGACACGATGCTCTAATATGATCTGCTATTATTCGGTGGCTAATATTTTTATTATTTTTATTTTCTGATTTTGATAATTTTGCAATTGAATTAATTATCTCTTTAAATATATCTGTTTTGTAATTATCATTTGTTTTTTGTAATAATGCAGATATTCTCTCAAGCCCCATCCCTGTATCAACGCTTTTTTTTGGTAAATTTAATCTTTTATTTTTATCGATTTGATTAAATTCCATAAATACAAGGTTCCATATTTCTACAAATCTATCTCCTACAATTCCTTTATTTGAAATTGATCCACTAATTTTATCGCCATAATCATAAAATATTTCAGTACATGGCCCACAAGGACCCGTATCTCCCATAGACCAGAAATTGTCTTTAGAATTGACAGAAATAATTTTATCACTAGATAAACCAGTAATTTTTCTCCAAATATTTTTTGTAATAGAATCTTCTGAAAAAACAGTTATCAATAACTTTTTTTTATCTACTTTATATTCATTTATTAATAAATCCCATGCATAAAAAATTGCTTCTTCTTTGAAATAATCTCCGAAAGAAAAATTTCCTAGCATTTCAAAAAAAGTTTGGTGACGTAAAGTATAACCAACGTTTTCAAGGTCATTATGTTTTCCTCCTGCACGAATGCATTTTTGTGAAGTAGCAACTTTTTTTAATCTACTTTCCTCATCACCTGTTAAAATATTTTTAAATTGAACCATACCAGCGTTAGTGAATAACAAAGTTGGGTCATTTTCAGGAATCAATGAACTTGAATTTATAATCTCATGATTATTTTTCTTAAAATATTCTAAGAACTTTTTTCTAATTAATCTGCTTGGATACATAACTTATATTTAAGAATGTACCAAGCAAATTTAATTAGCAATAAAAAATTATTTATTTTCTTGCGTATCTTCAATAGATGCGTCAGAAGTTTTTTTTTCTTCTTTTTTTTCTTCTTTTTTTCCTTCCATCATTTTTTCTTTTACTACACCACTTGCTTCCATAATTGATCTGTATATGCCAGAAGCTATATCTTTCCTTTCAGAAAGAAATTGTTTTGCATTCTCTTTGCCTTGTCCTATTTTTTCACCTTTATAGGAATACCAAGTGCCAGATTTTTCAATTACACCTGCCTCAGATCCTAAATCAATCAATTCACCAAGTTTAGAAATTCCCTTTCCATATATGATATCAAACTCAACCATTCTAAAAGGAGGTGCCAGTTTATTTTTAACGACTTTTACTCTAGTTTGATTACCAACAACTTCTTCTTTGTCTTTAATTGCTCCAATTCTTCTAATATCCAATCGAACTGAAGAATAAAATTTAAGTGCATTGCCACCTGTTGTTGTTTCAGGGTTTCCAAACATAACTCCAATTTTCATTCTTATTTGATTAATAAATATGACAATACAATTGGATCTGGAAATACATGAGGTAACTTTTCTTAAAGCTTGACTCATCAATCTTGCTTGTAAGCCCATATGTGAATCTCCCATATCACCTTCTATTTCAGCTTTTGGCACAAGTGCTGCAACGCTATCTACAACCAAAACATCGACTGCGTTAGATCTAACTAATGTTTCTACTATTTCTAAAGCTTGTTCACCTGAATCAGGTTGTGAAATTAATAAGCTGTCTATATTTACTCCAAGTTTTTTTGCATAAGCTGGATCCATTGCATGTTCTGCATCTATAAATGCGCAAGTCCCCCCTGTTTTTTGACATTCAGCAATAGCATGTATTGCTAGAGTTGTTTTACCAGAACTTTCAGGCCCATATATTTCTATAATTCTACCTCTTGGTAAACCTCCAACACCCAAAGCTATATCTAAACCTATAGACCCTGTAGAAATAACACTTACATCCACTTGTTTATTGTCGCCTAATTTCATAATCGAACCTTTTCCATAACTTTGTTCGATTTGTGAAATCGCTGTGTTTAAAGACTCATCTCTATTTTTTCTTACTTTTACTTTTTCTTGCATAGTAGAACTTATTGTTTTCAAAATAGGTTTCTTCATTTTAATATCCTCTAATAATATAAATAAAAAATGTATATTTTAAAATGTACTACTTTTGTTCTTTTATTCAAGCAAAAAAATAAAGAAATTTCAATAAGAAAAATAAATGAATGTTAAAACGAATCAGATATAGTTAATCGTTGTTTATTTGCTCTTGATTTTCGTGCATTTCTTGAGCTTCAATGCTTAATGTTGCAATAGGTCTTGCCTCTAATCTTTTTAAACCAATAGGTTTGCCTGTTACTTCACAATATCCATATGTGTTATTTTCAATACGTTTTAAAGCTTCATCAATTTTATTTATAAGTTTTCTCTCCCTATCTCTAGTACGAAGTTCTATAGATTTTGTACTCTCAGCTGAGGCAATATCGGCAAAATCTCCTGATACTTCTTTATCTTCTTTTAAATTTAAAATAGTATCATTTGATCCCTTTAGAAGTTTATCTTTCCATTCAATAAGCTTTTGTTTAAAATAATTTTTTTGTTTTATGTTCATAAATGGTTCTTTTGTTGTAGGTTTATATTTTGAAGAAATATTTGTTTTTATAACCATAATGTTTATTCATGTAATAAGATGAAAAATATATTCATATTAAATAAAAATTTCAACAAAAAAATAAAAAAAAAAAATTGATAATAAATATATGAACGATTTAATAATACCAGGTGCACTTGTTAATCACCCCAAAAAAAAAGATTGGGGAATAGGTCAGGTACAATCAAAAATAGGCAGTGTTATTACAGTTAATTTTGAAAATGCTGGTAAAAAAACTATTAATGGCAAAGAAATAGAGCTTGAAATTATAAAAAATGAATTATAATTGTTTCTTTTTTTTCAAACTTTATGTAATTATTAGGAGCTATTTTTTTTATCTATGAGCAACAAAATTAAAATATTAGGAAACGGTGATTTAGGTAGGAAAAAGGAAAAAAAAGTTTTCTTTCCCAAAGGTAGAATTGTTGATGAAA